>Ga0075956_107_pt1 | contig 2737 bp, 3 predicted proteins | sample RifGroA2_FD_68050 | JGI IMG/M metagenome (GOLD analysis project Ga0075956, IMG submission 68050) | Parcubacteria bacterium GW2011_GWA2_44_12 | reverse complement strand
CCAATCCCGTCAGGGATTAGGTTCTTGCAAGGTTGCGCAAACCGCAGACGATTAAGAAGTACTGATGGTAATGAGCGAGCGACCCGCGAAAACGATCAGCCAAAATACGAAATGCTTTGAGCGAGGCAAACACATGTTCAACGATGATGCGTCTCTTGCTATGGCGGGTGTTACAATCTTTCTGTCTTTGAGTAAGTGGGTGCAGTTTTGAAGATTTGAACGGAATGGCAAGATTGGTTCCCAAATATCCGAGATCGCCTTTTGCCTTATCGGGCAGAATTACCCCCGACTGGTCAAACAGCTTCTTGTCATGAACATTGCCCGGAACGGATTTGGATACATGGCGGATGGTTCCCCTATGGTCAACCACAATCTGGGTTTTGACCGTATGAGCCTTCTTTTTTCCAGAATACCCGCAACCATTCTTTCTCCGTTCCGTTCTCTGTTCCGTGGCGTCAACAACCAATTTCAGAATTTCTTCTTCCGAGAGGTCACTGTTCTTGGTCGGGAGATCAAATATGGTTTCGATAATCGGACGGATTCTCGCAAAATATCTGCAAATGGCGCTGTCATGGACATCAAACAAGACAGAAAGAAACACGTGGGTTACATAGGCGCGAGTGTAAAGAAGAAGCATGGCAGATGTTTCTTCCAGAGTAAGCTTGTAGTGCCGATGCCGAATAGACGAGTAAATATCTTTGGGTGTTGTTTGAGTTTTGCTATGTTCATACATTCAGTATACACTAAAATTAAACTTTAATCAGTAGGCTTACTATTTGAATCATCTTTCGGACGACGCCATACCCGATACAATCAAAGTATTGAGCGTATCGAATGAGGATTTGAGAAAGAGCTTTGCTCGCGAACTATACTGGCGTGTTCAAAATAGTGATTCTCCGTATTTTTCGAAATGGCAATCGTTGAACATATCACGGATGAGGGCAAAGAAAATGCTTAACTCTAAAATCCGCGAGCTTGAATTATACAAGGACTATCAGCAACAGCACTTTGATTCAATAGAGCGCTACGACTAAGATATTACTATGCGGCGCGCCAGTTTTACTGGCACGAAATTTGGCGGCGGCGGAAAGCGAGGGCGGGCAAAAAGAAAGGGGCTTTTGCAAGATCGGCGTGCAAAGCTCGCTGATGTCGCCAATAATACAATTATCAAAATTGAAGCTGGTAAAAACTAGAATCCAACGCTTGATACGCTCAAAAAAATTGCGAAGGCCATTGAAGTTAGTATTGATGAAATAACAAAATAGTTTTATGCAAACAGTTTCAGCGACAAATTTAAAAATAGAAGTAAACAGAATCTTGCGAAGACAGGGATACAACTTAAAACCGGACGGTGTTTTTGTGCTCAAAAGTGATGGGCGAGAAGAAAAACGCAAGGTGCACGAGTTAGCTAAGGCAGAAAGGGCTAGTACAAGTGAGCAATTTCTGCTGGATAAAATCCCCCTGATACAGAATCACCTCATTGACGGTAAGGATTTAGATGTTGCGAAAATTGAACCAGAAATCATAGAGATTGAAAGTGGAAGTCGGGAGGAAGTTTTTTTCCGCTGGTGGAACATTGTTTGGTGGAGTTTGCCTTACGAGCATGCTTACGGACGGCAGATGCGTTTTATAATCTGGGACAAATACCACAATGCACCCATTGGGCTGATCGGGCTTCAAAGTCCAATACTTAGCTGGAGCGCAAGAGATAAACATTTGGGGATAAAACCGGAAAAGCGAGATTTTTGGGTAAATCAATCCCTAAGCGCTCAAAGAATTGGAGCTTTACCGCCTTATAACGATATTCGCGGCGGAAAACTCATTGCTCTCCTAATGACCGCAGAAACCATTAAAAAAAGGTTTCATAAAAAGTACAAAGATCAAAAAACAATTCTACTTGATAGGAAACTACCATCCAACTTGTTATTTATTACCACTACGGGCGCGTACGGCAAAAGTAGTGTTTATAATCGATTGAAGTTTCAAGGAGAGGTAGTTTCTGAATTTATTGGCTACACAAAAGGGAGTGGAACATTCCACATACCAAATGCACTTTATGAAGATTTGATGGTGTACCTTAAAAAGAGGGGTATTGAAACGGAACGTGGATTTGGCAACGGACCCTCACGAAAAATGCGTCTTATAGATCAAGCCCTACAATTACTTGGTTTTGCGAATGGTATTATTCACGGAATCGAACGAGCTGTTTATCTTTTTCCAATGGTAAAAAATTTGAAAGATGTAATACAGTTGAACAAAAAACCTGTTTGGCGTCATCGTAATGCTTCAGAGATGACACAATTTTGGAAAGACCGGTGGGCAATACTACACGCTGATAAAGATAAAACGTACTGCGATTTTTCAGGAGATGAGTTCATCAAGCAGACCCGCAAGGATTTGAAAAAGTATAAACAGCTCTGCAAAAATACTTAAAATCCAACATGGAGAACCAATCAGAAAATAGAAACTACGCCCATTTGCCAGATGAATTATTGGCAAAAATTTTAGATCGTGTGCCAACAACGGTAGAAAAAATGAACAGTATGTTTGATATTCAGGACGAGCCAATTAAGCAGGGCATGGATCATTTAAGAAACTCGGGCAAGTTATCAAAACTATCTACATCAGAATATTCAAGCTCTCTTATTGCCGTAGATGGAAGTTTTATTCTAGAAAAAATGACCGGATCAGATCTATTATTAGCCGTAGCAGTCGGTGTTGAAGGATTGACCGAAGA
>Ga0075956_133_pt1 | contig 4227 bp, 5 predicted proteins | sample RifGroA2_FD_68050 | JGI IMG/M metagenome (GOLD analysis project Ga0075956, IMG submission 68050) | Parcubacteria bacterium GW2011_GWA2_44_12 | reverse complement strand
CAATCGACGCGTGGCGATGCCGCAGACCCAATGAAAAAACTTGAAATCCGCCTGAATCAGTAAGAATCGGCCCTTTCCACTTCATAAACGCATGAAGCCCTTTTGCACGCTTTAAAACGTCCACTCCGGGGCGCAACATCAGGTGATACGTGTTTGCAAGCACAATCTGCGGGGCAAGCGCTTTGATATCTTCACTGCTCAACGCTTTCACCACGCCTTTGGTCGCAATGGGCATAAAAAAGGGGGTCTTTATCACCCCTCTCCTTGTTGCAAGCGCCCCAAGCCGCGCTTTTGATTTTTTAGATTGATACAGTATCTTCAGCATAGAAAATAGACATAACTCCTCTTAATTCAGTTCTTTACTCAACCATGACCACCACAGACCGCCCTTCAACAAGAATCGGCACGGTAATGTCTTGTGAACGCGCATCAAGCTGAACTTTAGATCGGAACGTGTTTGCAAGTTCAGCATTCTCTTCAGCCGGCTTGCCGGAGATATCAACGGTAAAGCTTACACTGTCGGATTCTCCGGGGCGCACATCCTTCAAAAACGCCCCGCCTTTTCCGCCCCACACAAGCGTATAGCGCCCGTTCTTTGTATCATACTCTTTCACCGCATCTTTCCCGTCGGCGTAAATAAAACTTTTTTCTTTAATCAAGTGCTGTAAATCAACAATCTCAAGCGTTATCACAATATTCTTCAGCTCTAAATCCCCTTCATTTTTATAATTAATTTTATACAGCGCTCCGGAGGCAAACTTCACCGAAATAGTATCTTCTCCCGCGGGCGCGTCTGGTTTTTTTACGCTCGCTCCGATTTGCTCTATTGTAACATCCACCACAATATGAGGGTCTATCACCGGCGTAATAAGCGACGTTCTGTTTTGAAGGCGAAATGCTCCGTTTTCCATGAAACCAATTTCAGCACCGAAATTTTTTGGTTCTCCAATCGCCCCGGTAAGTGCCCCATGAATAAGAATTCTCCCCTCTGCGCCCGCGTCAAACACAGGAAAATTCCATGCGTCTTCGCCTTCTTTGAGCGTGGGATCCGAATCCGCAAACACAAACGAGAGCGGATAAGTTACCCGCACCGCAATATTTTTGAGCTGCTCTTTCGCGTTATTTTTATACTGAATTACATACTCAATGTTCTGCTCTGCCAATAAATTTTTTGGGCCTAAAACGCTCAAACTCAATACTGAAGATTTTAAAATTGTTGAGACTTTTTTCGTTTCTTTAAAACGCGCATGAAAATTTACCGGTTTATAGCTTAAATTCGCGGTGAATATCTTTTCTGCACCTTCCTCTCCTAAAATTTGCCCAAAAATTTTTATCTTTTTACTCTCTCCCTGCGCGATGCTTCCGATTGACCATACATTATGGCTGGCATTCATTAGCTGAACCGGCTCGGCTTTTTCAAAATTGAAGTTATCAGGATACCGCACAATGAGCTCCAGTTCGCTCAAGGCGTACTTTTCATTATTCGTATACACAATTTCATAGTTCACGGTGTCCCCTGAAGCAATTTCTAAAGGAGCCTTCACTTCAAGGTCAAGCGGTTTTTTTTCTGCAACGGCAGGGACCTGTGCCTTTTTAAACAGACTCAAGACGCCGCTTGGCACAAGAAGCCACTGTACGCCAATCCATACCGCTCCGGCAAAAAAAATAAGAAATACCAGAAAGCCAACCATACGGCTTAATACCGATGACCCTTTTTGAAATTTCCTATAGTTGATGTCCTTTTCTTTGGACCAATCATTGATAAGCTGTGCCGCTTGGTGTTCTTTTACCTCCTTCTCTGACGAAGGCCCTGGCACTTCATGAACAGTAAACATAGGTATGGTGAAGAGTAAGTATCTATATTGTACAATATCTCTCAAGGAATATTAAACTGGAAAGATATTTGCCGTCCATCAGGTAACGCGCGCTTGTTGTTGTTACCTCTAAAGCCGGCTCCGTGCACTGCCTCTGCAGAGGCGCAGAGTCTGCAAAATCGTACTGTGCCCAGTTCTGAAGGGTACGAACATCGTGTTCGTTCAGGATAACCTCGCCGCCTGCGCCACCCCGCCCATCGTAGCACTTGTGGCAGAGCAGGGACGAATGGGCAAAATCAAACGCGGAGAGCAGGTGTGCAGAAACTAAACATTTGCACTGCGCGCACTTTTCAATTGAAGGCTCATGCCCCAAAAGCTTTAACAGCTTGTATAAAAACATTGAGGCCATTTGGCGTGCTATCACTTTTTCAGTCAATTTTGCGCGCTCAAGAGCAACCAAAAAAGAGCGCAGGTGGTGAAATATCAGTTCATCTTCAAGCCCTTCGTGAGTACACGCATTGACTGCCTCAAGCGCAACATTCGCGGTGATGGTTTTTAGAAAATTTCTCCGAATCGCGGGGAAAACATTTTCGGCAGAGCTTTGGGCAACAATATCAAATGTTCTGCCTTTTGCAATCATCAATGACGAGCACACGAAGGGCTCTAAATGCCCGCACAGTTTGCTTTTAATCTTCAATGTTCCCCGTGCCAAAGCCGTTATCTTGCCATAAGAGTGCGTGTAAATGGTAACAAGCTTATCATATTCCCGAAACTGGCTATTTTTGAGAACAATGGCGGAGGTAGTATAGGTCATGCATGCGTATTGTAGCAAAAAATTGCAATCATGTGTCTTGCCGCGCTCATCCGGAACTAGTAAAAATGTCTTCCGTCATTGTGATCATAACGGACTTTTGATATTTTTAATTTGGGGGTTCGTTACATGCGTATATACTTGAGTCGTTCTAATATTTTGATGTCCGAGCAGTTCTTGCACATAACGAACATCAACGCCATTTTCCAGCAAATGTGTTGCAAATGAGTGGCGCAGTGAGTGAAATGTTGCTGGTTTGCTCACATGCGCTTTTTCTAAACTCTTGCGGAACATCTTTTGCAAAGATGTGGTTGTCAACTTGCCGCCACGATTTGAATCAAAGACAAAGTCATCCCCATTCTTTCCAAAAATCAAATTTCGTAAATCATTCTGCAACTTTCCCGGTAAAACGCTGATACGGTCTTTTTTACCTTTCGCTCCCTTGAGGTGTAGCACAAGTTCATCAATATCCAAATCAGCAACTTTTAACGCAACCACCTCGCTCACGCGCAAACCGCAACCGTAACCAAGCGCAATCATGAGGCGATATTTTGCATTGAGAGTTGCATTGATGATTCTCTCAATTTCCGCATGTGATAGCACAATAGGCAATTTTTTGTTTCTTTTTGCAAATTTTATATCTATTTTTTGAGTATCTTTCAAAACTTCCGCATAGAAAAATTTCACGGCGTAAAGCGCCAGATTGATCGTTTGCGGAGATTGCTTTCTCTTGTGTTTTTCCAGCAAAAAATCTTCAATCGCTTTTTGTTTATTTTTCAATCCTTCTTCTTTTGAAAAAGTGATATACTCCTTTATATAAAGTAAGTACGCTTTACGCGTCTGATAGCTGTAGTTATATAGTTGCAATACTCGTTTAGTTTTATCCAAAACATTTTCCATAGTTCAAGCATAACAAAAGTTTGCATAACACACAAATTATCGTTAATATAAAGTGTATATTTTGGATAATAACTAGTTATATGAAATAATTTTTTGGGCTAAATATTGAGAGAGGCAGTTTCCCTTTGAAAACCTTTATATAAATCGCTCACCTTTCATTTATAAATATGGAATATAAATTTGACAGAAATCACATCAACAAAATTTCAAAAGAAGATGTTGTTAAGGAACTGAAAAGAGTTGCTGGACACTATAATTATACTAAATTTACTAGACATGAATTTGATAAAGTTGCAAAACTTTGTAAGGGTTCTACAGTTTTGAGTGTTTTTGGAACTTGGAAAAAAGCACTTGATTCTATCGAAGTCGAATTAAAGCCGAGAGTGGTAGATAGGAGTTTTATTTCTAAGAAAGATTTGTTTGATGAGATGGATAGAATCTGGAGGCAGTTAGGACATCGTCCATCAAAAATTGAATGGGAACTTTCATCACCAAAATATTCATATTCAACATACAAAGCAAGATTCAAGGGGTGGACAAATGCCTGCCTCCAATTTATTGAATAAGCCTACTGATTAAACATTTGTATACTCTTGCAAGTTTCCAATCCCGTCAGGGATTAGGTTCTTGCAAGGTTGCGCAAACCGCAGACGATTAAGAAGTACTGATGGTAATGAGCGAGCGACCCGCGAAAACGATCAG
>Ga0075956_132_pt1 | contig 5049 bp, 6 predicted proteins | sample RifGroA2_FD_68050 | JGI IMG/M metagenome (GOLD analysis project Ga0075956, IMG submission 68050) | Parcubacteria bacterium GW2011_GWA2_44_12 | reverse complement strand
TAAAACTCTCAAAAATATAATTATCTAACAGCATTTACGGCGGAATATGGCAGCGCTCTCAATATGCTTGATAATCTGGTTCATCATCCGCACGCTCTCTACGGGATAAGCTCCGGCAGCGGTCTCGGCGGAGAGCATCACAAAGTCCGTCCCGTCCAAGACCGCGTTAGCCACATCAGCCACCTCGGCACGGGTAGGCTGAAAAGATTCAGTCATACTTTCCAGCATCTGAGTAGCGGTAATTACCGGCTTTTTCTTCTGATTGCATTTACGGATAATCATCTTCTGAATCAGCGGCACCTCCCATATAGGAAGACAGACCCCCATATCTCCCCGGGCAACCATAATCACATCGCTTTCGGCGATTATCTCATCTATATTCCGGACCGCGTGGCGGCATTCTATCTTGGCGACTAACTTACATCCGGGCAGTTTATCCCGGAACAACTTCTTAAACGCCCGGCAGTCGTATTTATCCAGGACAAAAGACTGGGCAATGTATTCCACCCCGTTATTAATACCAAACTGGATGTCCTGCTTATCCTTCTCGGTGACCCGGGGAAATTTCAACCGGGAATGAGGGATATTCACTCCTTTATGTTCCTTAAGCGCGCCTCCGATGACTACTTCTGCCAGGACTTTATCCTTAAATGACTGCTTTATTTTCAGCCGGATATTGCCGTCATCAATAAAAACGAACGCGCCGGAATGGATATCCAGGAAAGAGCCGTCATAATCTATCTGGACCTCCTTTAGATTGCCGACAACTTCTTTTTTTCCCAGCCACAGCTTTGCCCCTTTTTTAAGCTCAAGCGGCTGGCCGTCTTTGAGCCTGCCTACGCGGATACGGTTACCTTCTAAATCCTGGAGTATTTTTATCTTGCGTCTGTATTTCTGATTGACAGCGCGGACAATGTCTAATCGCCGCTGGTGAGCGCTATGGTCGCCGTGAGAAAAATTCAGCCGGCAGACATCCAAACCGGAAAGAATCATATTACGGATAACCGTTTCTGTTGAACTCGCCGGCCCTAAGGTAGCAATTATTTTGGTTATCGGTATCTTAGACATCTAAGCACTTATCGGGACACTCCCCTTACGGAGTAAGTTAAACAATTATCTCAATTATATGCGGATTCCTATCAATAATCAATCCTTTTCGACAAGCACAAGTCAATAGGGGCGTGTCATTGCGAGCGAACGAAGTGAGCGAAGCAATCTCCGTCGGGATTGCTTCGTCGCTACGCTCCCCGCAATGACAAATTTGTTGGATTACCCCCAAAGACTGACGCATTACGCCGCTATCCCTATTTTCCTTGCTTTTTCTTTTTAGAATCTAATAATTTTTTGACTTCGCGGTCAAAGTCGGAAACATAGTTTTTATCTTGTTTTACCCGATATTTTTCATATTCTCCAAGCGCTAACGCTTCCGCGACTTCGTGCGAAACTTTTCCCTTATCTTGCAGAATTTCTGCTTCATTAAACCGAAGAAAGACATCCAATTTTTTCACCCAATCCTCCATGCGCATTGCAATTCCTTTTTGCGCCTGCATCTCGGCATAATCAAGATACATAGTCACGATCCGGTTTAAATAATCGAGCTCTTTTTCATTCAGATAGTTTTTAGCAATCACAACATCAGGCTCTCGAATTTTACCTTTTGGAGAGTTTTTCCAAACCGTCAGCCCCATATTAGTTTTAGCGCTATTTACTCTTTCGTGTATTATCTCAGCGGCAGTTTTTCCGGTCATCGCAAAATGAAGTTTATTTTGCACTGTGGCGAAAAATTGCTTGGTTATTTCCTCATTCGGATCATAGTCAATACTGCATTGCGCGTAAATATCAGTGATCTTTTTATAAAACCTCCGCTCGCTGGAACGAATATCCCGGATCCTCGCCAATTGTTCTTCAAAATAATCCTTGCCGAAAATATTGTAAGGATCCTTTAGATTCTCATCGTTCATCGTAAAACCCTTAATAATGTACTCCTTTAACCTTTCAGTCGCCCAAATACGAAAATGCGTTGCCTGAGTAGAATTAACCCGATAACCAACGGAAATAATCGTATCCAGATTATAAAACTTGATTTTATATGTTTTGCCGTCACCAGCAGTATGTTCCAAAATGGAACTAACTGAATTTTCGTTTAACTCCCCGCTTTCAAAAATATTTTTGAGATGTTTAGTAATAGCAGGTCTTTGCACGCCAAACAAAAGAGCTATTTTATCCTGGGTAAGCCATAAATTTTCATCGCGCAGAAATATTTCCACTCTTACCTTGCCATTTGGCGTGGTATAGAGGAGAAACTCTGTAAATGTGTTCTGTTTTACAATTTGCTTATTCTTTTTCATAAGTTTATGCCTCAATCGCGGCATTCATAAACCTTGAAAAACCCAAATCTTTTTTCCTTGGGCATGAATATCGTTTTGTTGATACTAACAAAAGGTGCCCTATGTTCTGGACTAAAAACTTAACTCAATTTCCTTCCCGCCAAATCTATTCACATTTTCCCGACAAGGTCGGGATCCCGACTTTTCGTCGGGACAAGTCCTGGCTGACCCCGTCGCTTCTTAATTAAGTATCGTGTCCCACTTTTTGCTCATACTTTGCCCAAAAAGCAGGCTTGTGGCTATGCTGTTGTTTGATTTTTCGCGCATAGTCGGCATGAGGTTCGATTCCACCCCAATAGTTTACTTGATTGGCAAGCGCATCAAGCCTGCGCAGATATCGTACGCCATGGGAATAGTATTTTGACAAGGCTTTGGCAAGATTACCCTCAAGCAAGGCCCGATATACCACGACCGCGGCTAAAAACAATCCTTTTGCTTCTAAATTTTCCGCTAAAGGCGCAAGACTATAATACTGCTCGCCGTCTAATTGATCGCGGCGCAACACGATATATTCCTGCGCGCAACCAGTTTCCCCAACATTAAGAAGAAATTGCGCGTCAGTTACACTGAGATCTTTAACCGTCATAATCAGGTCTGCCTCTTTATAAGTAGTCTCGGCACGCTTATCCTCTCCTATTTGGGCGATAAGCTCACTCAAAGTTTCCATGCACCTATGACGGCGAAAAATATCCCATGATATTCTATCAACTTCTTCAACCTTTCCCAGCGCCCGGCAAACTTCTCGAAACAACTCAACGTATTCGTATTCATCTTTACCACCGCATTCAGCCGCCTTTTGCAGGCGATCATAAGCAGTTAAAGCGTCTCCAGAGGCAAAATAAACCTTTGCTATATCAATATACGCCCTGCTATTAAGCCCTTGCCAATTACGCTGACGCGTACGCTCAAATAACGCCCCATCTTTTATCTGACAGGCAAGCGATTCAATCATATGTAACCATGGCCGTTGGCTGATTATATTTTGCCCGGCTGAAACTTTCCGCTCAAGCATATCGATAAGCCTTTCTATACCGCGCTTATCCAAGAAATACGAAACTTTATCAATCAAAATATCCCGCACGCCGTAATGCGAATCCTCCTGCAAAGCTAACACCTGATCAGCTATTTTCTCTTTATCAGCGCATTGGCTGGCGTAATCCGCAAACATCTGTGCCGCAGTTATCTGAAAAACATCGCCGACATTCCCGTACGAATCATCACACCGCTCAAAAATTTCAGCGTCACGTTTATAAAAATCAAGCAGGGCCTCCGCTCCAACCTGATAGCCTTGGACTACTTTCTTTAATTGCTCAAGGGCATGGGTAAGCATAAGGGCTAATTCCGGAGCCTGGCTGCGCCAAAACATATCTCTGCGGTTTTTCGCCGCTGTCACAGCTTTCTTAAAATCTTTGACTGCTTGTTTGTCATAATTAGTCATATTCCAAGAAGAATCGTAAGCTTTTTTATCCTAATTTTTCATATTCCCCTACTTGTCCTACTCTACCGTCAAATACACCGGCGAAACATTCCAGTCGGCACCATCATCAGTCTTAATTGATATTGTTTTCTTATTGAGCCGCATAATAATTCCTGTCTTCTTGCCGTCATGCGTCCGGAATCCAACCCTATCGCCGATATTAAAACGTGCCATGTGGTGCGTACTTTTCGCCTGGGCGATTAACTTCAACCTCTCAATTATCAGTTTATTCAAAAAGATAAGATCATTTTCTCCTAATCTCTTTATCAGATCCATAACGGCAGCTCTATCTGTAAATTTATCCATCAAACACCTCCGCATCTTACCGATTCGCGAACCAAACTACATATTCACGGACAGGCCAGAAATTCTGATCGGTTTTTGGCGTTGCTTCGACGTCACACAAAGGCACTGATCCAGCGCGCCCATTTTCTCTGACTTTAACAATAATCCCATAAAGGTCGTCTTCCGAGATCAACTTTAATACTTTCATCTTATGGCCTAAACGAAATGGCGCGTGTTTAGCAATATGAGTGAAATAAGCATCGTCATCGTCTTCTTTGCGCTCCACGATAAACGGAAACACGAGATTCTCTTCCAGCCACTTCATCCAATCCCGATTTTTCCATTCTTGATATTTCTTATCCAAGGCTTCTTCGCTCTTGGGCAAATTGCCCCTGCCGCTTCTTATTAAGTTCCAAGAAGAATCATAAAGCTTTTTCATAGAAATTTTTCTAAAATTCTGCCTGGTCGCTCATTGTTGTTTCCCATCCGGTAATTTCAGGACAATCCAGCGCCCGCCTTTATTGGGCCCTTTTCTATCTATTATTTTTTTGCCTTCAGTTTCTCTTATAACCGGACCAATTATATTCTTCGGGTAATTCTGCCATCTTCGCCTGCTGGTTACAATAAAAACGGTCTTCCGATTGAATCCTACATGATCTTACCATGGCAACATTCCATGCTTTTATAACTACACATCAAACTATTTCCAATTTCGAGGGCTGACCCTGTTTTTCCCTAAAAACTTACCTATATGATACTGCTGAATTTTATTCGGCTTGGTCTTGCCGTTAAGCCAGCGGCTGACTGTTGAAAAAGCAACTTTTAAATCTTTTGCCAGTTCAACTTGCGTAATCCTGTTTTCCAGCCGGTATAACTCTAATTGTTTGATCATATCCATTT
>Ga0075956_120_pt2 | contig 6203 bp, 6 predicted proteins | sample RifGroA2_FD_68050 | JGI IMG/M metagenome (GOLD analysis project Ga0075956, IMG submission 68050) | Parcubacteria bacterium GW2011_GWA2_44_12 | reverse complement strand
AGTGGCGGGGCCGCGCCGGTTTTTCACCGGCTTCCCTATTATACCCTATATGGGTACCCGAATATTGATAGCCACAATATATATGGAACTATTTCCGGCTGTCAAGGGAAAAATTGCTCCGGGTCGACACCCGGAGGTTTACAGGGTGTGTGGTCTCTTAGCGCTGAATCTGTCCAGGTCGCGGGCTCATGGGGGAACAACACCCGCGTATGGGGGCCTCGATATTATACCAGACGGCATTGATTCCTAAGTCATTAAGTAAGGGTATTTCTGACTGTAATATTTCGGCCACTCCCCCGCCATTACGGGTTGAGTTAACGAAAACTACCCTTGATCCTTTTAATTTTTTAGCTAAATCTAAAATTTGGCAATATAACTCATCGGAGATAAGGTTTTTATAATTTCTTATAGATTTGGGGGTTGTTTTAACTTTTTTCATGAAAACTTTTTTTATACTGGGCTTACGCAAAATAACGCATCTATCCAAGCCGAAACCAAGTGAGAAAAAATCTCTTTTCTCTACTGGAAGCGTATTTGTAGATACGCTGACAGGAGAAAAAGGGATTTTAGCCGCTTGGTTTGGTTTGGGAGGTGTGGTGGGGTTGCGTAAGTCCAGTAAATAGCCAAAAATAGCAACTTCTTGCCTATTTAAAGTTTCCCTGAATTGAAAGTTTAAGTCAAGGAAATTCTATTGAGATTCTAGAGCTTTTTATATTTGACGCCGGAAGCGGTGTCCTCAAGCTCTATCCCCTCTTTTAAAAGCTCGTCTCTAATTCTGTCGGCAGTTTGCCAGTCTTTTCTTTCCCTTGCGTCTTCTCTTTCGTTTATTTTTTCAAGAAGATATTCATCCAGTTCGTATTTTGACGGCCTGACCTTATCTAAGCCAAGACCCAGTACGGCATCTAAGTCTAAATAAAAAGCTTGAATTTCAAGAGCTTGCGTAATGGATATTTTTTCCAAATTTGCTTTTATTTTCTTTGTAAAATCAAAAATGGAGCTTAAGGCAAGCGGAGTATTAAAATCGTCATTCATGGCAGAAATAAAGCCTTGTCTTGCTTCGCCGAGCCAAGAGCTAGTTTCCGCCTGGGATTTTTCTGTTTCAACCTCTTGAAGTAAAGCCAGAACAGTATAAATACTATCCAAATTTTTCGCGCTTTCCGTAAACAACTTCTCCGAAAAATCAATAATAGACCTGTAATGCGATTTTAGTATCGCAAGCCTAATGACCATTGGATCGTGATTTTTTAGAAGTTCACTTACAAAGGCCGAGTTACCTTTAGACTTGCTCATTTTCTCGCCTTCAATTTTAACCATTCCCCAATGCAGCCAGTAATTAGCCATTTTTTCGCCTGTTAAACTTTCCGACTGGGCAATTTCATCTTCGTTGTGAGGAAAAATATTATCGGACCCTCCGCCATGAATGTCGAAATTATTGCCCAAATATTTTTGGCTCATCACAGAACATTCTATGTGCCAACCGGGATACCCAACACTCCACGGAGAATCCCACTTTAAAATATGTTCGGGCTCAGCCTTTATCCATAAAGCAAAATCTTCCGGATTTCTTTTTTCGCTTCTGGCTTCTATCCTTGTGCCTGTCTTTGCTTTTTCCAATGTCCGTCCGGATAACTTGCCGTAATCTTTAAATTTAGTGACATCAAAGTAAACAGACCCCATAATTTCGTATGCAAACCCCTTTTTAATTAAAGCTTCTACAAATTCAATGATTTCTTCTATATGCTTACTGGGACGAGGAGCAATGTCCGGATCCAAAACATTTAACGCCCTGAAGTCGTTAAAATATGCGTTTATAAATTTATCCACCAATTCCATCGGACCAACTTTAGACTCTTTAGCGCGTTTCTCTATCTTGTCTTCCCCTTCATCGGCGTCGTCCGTTAAATGTCCGACATCGGTGAAGTTTTGAACATAAATAACATCAAAACCGGACCATGAAAGATATCTTCTGACAACGTCTAAAGAAACATAACCTTTGGCATGCCCCAAATGTGAAAAATCGTAAACCGTGGGACCGCAAACATACATCTTAATCTCGTCAGGACTCTTAGGTATAAACCTTTCTTTTTTTCTTGAAAGCGTGTTGTAAATTAAAATCTGATCGTTCATATAATCCTTTAAAAATAGACTGTCAAAAATTTAGTCTTTTGTCAGCGTCTAACAGTCAAAATGCGTATACTTTTTAAATACCTTGTCATAAGTTTCAAAATTTGTCAATCCAAACTCGATTTGGAATCCATTCTTTCTGGATCCCGGATCAAGTCCGGGATGACAGTTACGAGACGAGGATGATTAAACGTCTCATTATGTTATATTAAAAAAGCTCTTGTCTGCCCTCTATGGCCTTGGCAATGGTCAACTCGTCCGCATACTCAAGGTCGGCGCCGATAGGAAGGCCGTATGCCAAGCGGCTTATCTTAACATTGAAGGGAATCAATGCCCTTTGCAGATTGTGACTGCAAACTATCCGTGATGAACTCTTCGTGAAATTTATCCACTTCCGGCTTAAGCGTTTGATATGCGTCTTCAATCCTTTGGTCATACAAGAAAGTTTGTATATTCTTGTCGTATTCAAAATGTTCGCGCATTTTTTCAAGCGTCTTCCCCACTGGCTTCAACTCAAACCTCAACGTCTTAGAAAGAGAATATTTTCCGGTAAACTGATCAAAAATGTTTTCCATATCTTCAAAAATTACATCAACCGCATTTCAAAAGGCGTAACGCGGCGGCTGTAAAGTATTTATAAATGTTTTAAACGATTGCAGAGACACACAAAAAACCGCTATATCTCCACACTCCCCGCTCTCTCATACAAAACATACGCGTTGCCCTTCGCATTCAAGAATTTCTTCGCTGTTTCAAGATACTCGTTTATTGCCGATAGACATGTTTCTTGTTCTCCTGAAAACAAATCCTCGCACACTAAAATTGCTCTACTGGTAGATTTTTCTAATTTTGTGCGATCGGCCTCTCGCCAATTCCACCTACGGCATAAAACCCCGGCATCGTCTTTATAGACAATCTCGCCGGCTTTTGGCGGACGATTTTCTGTTTCGCCGATTAAAACGCACGGCTCGTCGCCCTTCGCGTAACAAAGCGCAATATCGCCTTGCACCGCGCCCAAGTCCTCGCCCCCGAACGGAATGAGATATTTTAAAGAAAACGCGTTATAAAGGTTTACAAGCGGGTTAATATCCGGAAGCGCATCGCCTTTTACCACTCGCTTTAAAAGCGCTTCCACCGAGCTTCTATAATCGTTCGCGCCAAAGGCTTTATACGCTTTGCGCCAGCACGCGATTTGGGGCAATTCGTTTAACGCGCTGTCGCCGTATCCCTCGCCCGCCCCGCGCTCGCTTTCCCGTAACATCTTTATTATTTCCGCGTTCCCGGAATTATCCACGCCTTCAACCACAACAACGCCAACGCGAAGCTCTGGGAATTGTTCAAAAATTTTTGGATCTATTATAAAGCGCATAGTAATTTAAAGGCTTTTAAAAAAGCATACATAAAAGATATCGCGATGGCAACTTTGATGATATTTTCTGCATATCATGCTACAGTATCACTATGCTTAAAAAAATAGACTTTTACCATGTTTCGTTGCCATTGACGCATAGAAAACTCACCACTACACTAGAAAGCAACCCTAGATGATTTCCTTCCATGGACGGACCGACACCAATGCTGAAGCAATATTTTGAGATAAAACAACAGAATCCAGACGCGATTCTCTTTTTTCGTATGGGAGATTTTTACGAGATGTTTGGAAGCGACGCGATTGAAGCCTCAAAATTACTTGGGATTGCCTTAACAGCGCGGGGCAAAGGCACTGCAAACGAGATTGCAATGTGCGGCGTGCCGCACCATGCAAGCGAGAATTATATTGTAAAACTCACGAGAGCAGGCAAAAAAGTTGCTCTTTGCGAGCAAATAACGCCTCCATGGAAAGGCATTGTTGAACGAAAAGTTACCCATATTATCACCCCGGGAACTACGCTTTCATCACAAATTCTTGACGAAAAGTCAAATAATTATATTGTTGCCGTCCATGAAAAAAACGGCACATTCGGATTTGCCATTGCAGACATTGGAACCGGAGAATTTCAGATCAATCAACTTGCAGACACTCGCCTTCTCAAAGAGATTATTTTTCGCCTTGCTCCCAAAGAAATTATTGGAATATCTCAAGTTTTAGAGCAGTTGAATACTATTCATGTTCATCTCAAAAACACCCTCTGCACTGCGTTTGATCCTGGTTTTAATTTTAACCCGCACAGTCTGTTCACAAAACACTTTGGGGTTGCGCATATGCGCGGGTTTGGCATAGAAAATATGCATGAAGGCGTATATGCCGGGGGCATACTTTTCGCGTATCTTAAAGAAACCCAAAAAACAGGGCTGGCGCACATAAACAGCATCAAGCGTTACCATTATGAAAACTTCATGCTTCTTGACGAGGCAACCATACGGAACCTGGAGTTACTCGCGACCATGTACGAGCATACCCGCGAGGGATCAGTACTCAATACCATAGATTATACAAAAACAGCAATGGGCGGCAGAATGCTGAAACACTGGCTCCTCCATCCTCTCCTCTCAAAAGAACAAATTGAAAATCGCCTTGACGGAGTTCAGTTTCTCAAAAAACATGGCGACCTGCGAGCACTTCAGAATAGTTTGGGCGCCATTGCTGATATTGAAAGAATTTTAGGGAAAATTGGACTTGAACGGGCTCATGCGCGCGATCTTTTGCATCTGAAGTACAGCCTTCAAGCAATTGTTCACTTAAAAACACTGCTCAAAAATGCTTCTAACAGCGAAACACTCCCGCCCGCGCTTGAAAGAATACGCACCAATCTGCACGAACACAATGAGGTGATTGACCTGATTGAAAAAGCGATACACGAAGATCCCCCCATAGATTTAACGCAAGGGAACATTATTAAAGATAGCTATAATCAAGAACTTGATTCATTGCGGGATATTTCGCGAAACGCCAAGGAATGGCTCCAAAAATTCGCAATACGAGAAATTGGACGAACCAAAATAGCTTCCCTCAAAGTGCGGTTCAATAAAGTTTTTGGATATTACATAGAAATCTCAAAAGCGAATCTTGCGCACGTACCGAACGATTATATGCGCAAGCAAACGCTGGTGAATGCGGAACGCTTTATTACGCCTGAACTCAAGGAATTTGAGGACACAATTTTGAATGCCGAAGAAACAATGTGCTCGCTTGAATATTCGCTCTTTCTTGAGGTACGGCAAACCATAGCCGCACATATTCAGGAAATCCAAAAAACGGCACGCGCGCTGGCACAACTTGATGTACTCGCGGCATTTTCCGCGCTTGCGGCGCAAAACGGCTACGTAAAACCAGAAATAAACGAACGCGGAAAAATTGAAATTGAGCAGGGGAGGCACCCGGTTATTGAGAAACTGCAAAAAGAAGCATATATCGCCAATAACGCCTCTATAGATAACGAAATTCAGCAGATTATACTTCTTACCGGTCCAAACATGAGCGGAAAATCAAGCTATCTCCGGCAAATCGCCCTGATTACGCTCCTTGCGCACATCGGCTGTTTTGTGCCCGCGAAAAAAGCGAACATTGGGGTTGTTGATAGAATCTTCACCCGAGTCGGCGCTGAAGACAACATCACTCGGGGGCAGTCAACCTTTATGATAGAAATGCTTGAAACCGCCCATATACTGAACAATGCAAGTGCGCAAAGCCTTATAATTATTGATGAGCTCGGGAGAGGCACGAGCACATACGATGGGCTAAGCATTGCATGGGCAGTTTTAGCTTACCTTCATGATACCGTTGGCGCAAAAACGCTTTTTGCGACTCATTACCACGAACTCATTGAGGTTGTAGAAAAAATGGAGCGGGCAAAAAACTATAGTATTGCTGTCGCTGAACATGAGGGAAATGTCATCTTTTTACATCAAGTGCAAGAAGGGGGAACTCCGCAAAGTTATGGAATTGAAGTTGCAAAACTCGCTGGCATTCCCCCGCCAGTCATAGCAAAATCACAAGAAATTCTTCACAAACTTGAAGAAAGCCATACCGGACAACTAAAAATCTTTTAACCATGATTAAAATCCTTGATCAAAACACCATCAATAAAATCGCCGCTGGAGAAGTTGTTGACCGACCAGCGTCAGTGGTGAAAGAACTC
>Ga0075956_128_pt1 | contig 8928 bp, 8 predicted proteins | sample RifGroA2_FD_68050 | JGI IMG/M metagenome (GOLD analysis project Ga0075956, IMG submission 68050) | Parcubacteria bacterium GW2011_GWA2_44_12 | reverse complement strand
AAGAAGTGCGATGTAATTAGAAATAAGCCTTGAGTCAACAGCAAGGGATCCCTCTTTTTCAACCTTTCCGCGCAAAAGCATAGTAATGCCTATTTCAAGATCAGTCGCTTTCAAAAAAAGTCCCTCCTGTTTTGCTTCAAAAAGGATTGAGTTTAAAATAGGCAGAGTGGTGTGCTGTGATGCAATATGACTACTTACAAAAAGTCCTCTGTTTAAATTTTCTTGCGTTACTGTTACTTTCATAAATATTTTATAAAGATAGATTTTCTTATTACTCTTTATTATTAAGAAGCAAAAATTTTGTTTATAAGTTTAATTTTCACCTATTTTGCGCTATTTTGCAAGTGTATAGTATGTAAATAATATGTTTAAGTTTTTGTGGAAATACATTGCTTTATGATTGAATTTTTGTGAATAATGCGCCTGAATATTTTATTTTTTTTTATCTGTGGAGAATATGTTCTTTGAGAAAAGTTTTCCAAAGTATATTCGCAGGCTTTTTCACCTCTCTATGCACAAGGTTTAATGCGCGGATTGTTTTACTGTGCAGGCTGTTTTTTTCGCAGAGTTTTTTAAAAAGAGTTGCCCAGAAAATTTGTATATACGCCGCGAGAGGAGCCCCTACAAGAAACGTAAAAATCACAAACACCGATCCCATAAGAGGCCGTATTGGCGGTTCCGGCGCACCTGAAAAAATGAATCCGAGAATAAGTCCATATATGCAGATCATTGCAAGAATAAAGGAAACCCCTGATATAAGAAATGCAATAAGCAAAACGCCAAGCGCGGACTCAAGGCTGATGAGGAGATTTTTTGCGCACAAAACAACGCCATTCTTAATTGACGCAAGCGTAGCAGTTTCATAGATGACCTTATAAGAAACAGCGTAGGTTGCGACAAAAGAAGAAAAAATTCCAAGCGGGGTAAATACTAAAAAAAGAAGGAGTATAAAAATATCGTTGCTGAAGAATCCGAACGCGCTTATTACCCAAGCCGCAAAAGAGAGAATAAAGCTTCCAAGTATAAATATTGCCGTTTTAACCAAAACGGTTATCAGAAAAACAGAGCGAAAATTTTTTCTCTGTTCAAGCCACAGTGTTTTAAGAGAATACGAGCTTTTTTGTAAAGACGCCCTGATAACCACGGCTTGCGAGGTAAATATTAAAAAAGAAGCAAGAAGCAGTACAGCCAAAAATCCAAGTGCGGTAAAGAGCGCCCCGTCGCCAACAAAGAGTTTAAACGCTTCCGAAACAACGCGTTCGTCCCAAAAGCTTTTTTGAATGAACAGGGGGAGATCGCTGATTGAGGTCATGGCGCTGAAATTTTGAATCTTTTCAATATTTTTAATCACGAGCGCGTATTCCCCTTCAGTGCCAATGAGCATTAAAAAAAGGCCTAAAAACCAAAGCCTCTTATTCACGAGAAACGTATGCCATGCTTCTTGTAATGTTGTTTTGTAAAAAGAGTCCATAGTGGCGTGGAGGTGTGTTTTTTTATTATATACGTTTTATACCTGCGCTGTAGAGGGATCGTCTTCTTGAGAAACCCCTTCGCTCATGATATGTTCAAATGCCTCCTTTTCTATTGTCTCTTTTTCAAGGAGAACAGTGGCGATGGCATGCAACTTTTTTTCCTGATTATGGAGGGTTTCTGTTGCGGTTTCAAGCGCAGAGTTAAGGAGCTTGCTGATTTCTTTGTCAATGAGAACCGAGAATTCTTCGCTGTAGTCTTTTGTTTCAGAAATTTCTCTGCCAAGAAAGATAAGCTCTTCTCTCTCTCCGAAGGTGCGCGGGCCCAACAGATCGCTCATGCCGTATTCGGTAACAATTTTTTTTGCAAGATTCGTTGCTCTTTTTAAATCAGAGCTTGCGCCGGTGGTAAGGCTGTTGAATATGAGTTTTTCGGCGGCGTATCCTCCCAAAAACACGGCGAGGTCGTCAATAAATTCGGCTCGTGAATGGAGGTTCCGATCTTCCGATGGAAGATTGAGCGTATATCCGCCGGCGTTTCCCCTTGAGATAATAGACACTTTGTGCACCGGATCAGCATTGGGAAGAATATGCGCAACGAGCGCGTGCCCCGCTTCGTGATATGCCGTGATTTTCTTTTCTTTATCGCTTAAAATATGGCTTTTTCTCTCGGGGCCTAAAAGCACCTTCTCTATGCTCGGGATGAGTTCGTCCATGGAGATAACTTTTTTGTCTTTTCGTGCGGCAAAAATGGCGGCTTCATTGACCAGATTTGAGAGATCCGCTCCGGAAAATCCAGGGGTGCGTTGGGCAATGAGGCGCAATTTGGTATCTTTTTGCAGAGGCACATTTTTTGCATGTACGGTAAGTATTTCTTCGCGTTCGTTAATATCCGGCAAGTCAATGGTGATGCGGCGGTCAAAGCGCCCGGGGCGGAGAAGGGCGCGGTCAAGAACGTCCGGCCTGTTTGTTGCGGCCATAACGATTACCTGCGTGTCTGTTTCAAAGCCGTCCATTTCAACCAAAATTTGGTTGAGCGTTTGTTCTCTCTCGTCATGGGACCCGCCAATGCCCGCGCCGCGTTGCCTTCCTACGGCATCTATTTCATCAATGAATACGATACAGGGAGCGTTTTTCTTCGCTTTGCCAAACAAAGAGCGCACGCGCGATGCACCCACCCCGACAAACATTTCTACAAATTCCGATCCTGAAATATGGAAAAACGGAACATTTGCTTCTCCTGACACCGCCCGCGCGAGCATGGTTTTTCCTGTTCCCGGGGGTCCAACAAGGATCGCTCCTTTTGGAATGCGCGCGCCGATATCAGTAAATTTTTTTGGGTTACGCAAAAATTCAACTATTTCCTGCAGTTCTTCTTTTGCTTCTTTTGACCCGGCCACATTTTCAAAGGTGAAGAGGTTTTCTTTCTTGCCGTTCTTTTTGTTGTCTTTTTGGAGGTTGATCTCTCGGGCGCGGGATTGACCGAAGGTCATTGCTTTTGAGTTTGCTCCGCCAATCTGCCGCATCATGAAGAAGATGAACCCGCCGATAACGATGAGGGGCAGGAATATCGGGAGGATGTTCGTTACAATAAAGTTGGCGCGCGAAGGCGCTTTTACCTGGATATCAACATCTTTTAAAAGGCTTGGGGAAACTCCGTAGTTTGAAAGCAGGCTACTTAACGGCTCCGACGGCTCTTTTTCGATTTTTAAGAGATCGCCGATTTTGGTAGTAACCTTGAGGGTGTTGTTTTCTACTACAATAGATTGCACCTCTTCTTTTCCTATTTTTTCAAGGAGCGTTTTAATGGTTGCCTCTCCCTGCGGTTTTGACGCGGGAGATTGCGTGGTGCTTAAAAAGCCAGCTATAATAATAAAGAGCAGAAAAAGGATAATAAATTGTTTGAGGATATTTTTCATGCGCAGAGAAAGCGTAAATAAATAGTGTAGAATGAGTATTTTATAGCAGATGTGCGCCAGTTTTGCAAGGCTTTTTTGATTATAGGCGACTTTTGATATAATGAGAATAGCAGGGGAGCATAGTATGGCGCCTCCTGCATAAATAAAGCATTTTTTTTATGAAACCAATACTTTTTAGCGGATCGTCTCATCCTGCGCTTGCGGCAGAGATTGCAAAAAGAGCAAATTTGGGACTGGGTAAGATAGAAATTAAGGAATTCGCCTGCCGGGAGATTTATGTAAAGATCAAAGAGGCGGTGCGCGGTAAAGTTACGTTTGTTCTTCAAACCTGTACAGAAATGGTCAACAGGGACTTTATGGAAACTTTTTTGATTCTTGATGCTTTGAAGCGGCATGACGCGCATGAGATTCACGTGGTGATGCCGCACTTTGGATATTCGCGACAGGATCGCATTGCAGAAAAAGGAGAAACAATCTCGGCGAAATTGATGGCAAGCCTGCTTTCTTCCTCGGGTATGGACAGCTTTATTACCATGGATTTGCATTCGCCCCAAATTCAGGGCTTTTTTGATGTACCGATCAGCAGTGTGCGCGCACGGCCCCTCATTGTTGCGTATTTCAAGAAAAAGAATATCAAAGAGGTGGTCGTGGTTACCACGGATAGCGGCGGAGTAAAAATTGCCACAAGTTTCGCGCACGACCTCAATGCGCCACTTGTTGTGCTTCATAAATCTCGGATGCGCCACAACCATTCCGAAGTGACGCATCTTGTGGGAAACGTAAAAAACAAGACAGCACTCATTTTTGACGACATGATAGACACCGCAGGGTCAATGGTGAATGCGAAAGAGGTTGTGCTGAAAAACGGCGCGAACAAAGGCGTATACGCGGCGGCAACCCATGCTTTGTTTTCTGCCCCCGCATGTATGCGGCTAAACAAGGCGGGTTTTAAAGAAATTGTTGTGACAGACACAATTCCCTTAAGCCCAAACCGAACCCCAAAGAACGTAAAAGTAATTTCTGTTGCGCCTCTTTTGGTAAGCGCAATAAAGCAGGCTTTACACTAAAGAACCAAAACAGGCTGTAGCGTAAAAGCCTTGACCGCAGGTGATTTTTGTTATAAAATTAAAACAAAATTAAAGTAGATATACCTATGAAAAAGAATATAAGCACCGCAACTCAAAAAACGCTCTCGCTCCTTCACGCTGGAAAATTAGAGGGGGTAGAGCGGTACGCGGGTAAACATGTGTATGTTGCGGGGGATACAGTTATTCCTTTGCAGTCGGGCAAAAGGACAAAGGCGCAGTTGAGCAAGCTTATTAAAACGTACGGACGGATCCCGGTGATCACTTTTGTGCCAAGACAGGGGATGTCCTACATTCTTTGTTTATGGGAAAGATCATAGTTGAATTTCCCCATAAGTATATTGCAAAGGGGTATTTAGGAGAGATTTGGCGGCCATACGCGCTTTGCGAGATGAAGGTAAAGGGAAGGGACGACGTGTGGGCACCCATAACAATGATCGTTGATACTGGCGCGGATTATACTTTGCTTCCTTTCATTTATGCGGATGTGCTGGGCATTGATCTTGTAAAAGACTGCACGGCAGAAAAAACATTTGGTATCGGCGGAAAAGAAACCGTGTATCTTTATAAAGGGCTGGATATAAAAATAGCCAACTGCCGCAAAACGGTGCCGGTTGGTTTTTTGAAAAAAACAGACGTTCCCCCGCTTTTAGGCAGGCTTGGTTTTTTGGAGACCATAAAAGTCGTCTTTCATAACCGCGCGACAGTATTTGAAGTATAATGGACAATAAAAGTTGCTTAACATGGGGGCATTGTTAAGGATGTTAGAATTATTTTTGAGCGACAAGTGGGGTATATTCACATACCAGATTTGAGGGCATACATACGCTAACGCATAAACTTACCCCACTGCACTACTCACTATTATATTATCCCCACGTGACTGCATACAGCTCATTGACAGATTATGGGGGCTTGCTATACTCACAATGTGATGACACTCTGGAGTATCCGCAAGGATAGCTCCAGATTTTTTTATTGGCTGATTTCGTCTTTGAGCTTACGAAGGTCAATATATTTGGCTCTCTCCAGCAATTCTTTTGAGATATGACCCCTGGTGGACATAACAATAATCCATCTTCCTCCCTTTTTTATTCGGTCAATCGGCACAGCAAAATCGCTGTCTCCTGACAAGAGCACTGCCGTATCATATTTCTCTTTTGTGTCGTCCATTTCAAAAGCAAGCTCCATATCCAAATTGCCTTTCCATTCTTCTTTACCACTTTTTCGGTCTTTAATCCTTTTTACTACTTTTGTCCTCAAGATATAGCCGTTTATCTCCAGCATGTCTAAAAATTTTCTCTGTCCCGTATTAAACTCATCAACTCCTTTGTAGATAAAACACTTTATCTCATCGCCGCACTCTTTTTTGAGATACGCCATCAGCTTTTCATACGAAATTTTCCAGCCCAAAGTTCGCTGGGAATAAAATACATTTTCAGCGTCTATAAAAACATAGACCCTGCCTTTTACAAATTTGTTCAGCATAGAAGTATTTTTTACTTTATCAGGTCTTCGTAATTTTTGTCACCTATTTCTTTGGAAGGAAAAAACGATTTAAGAAAATCGTGCAAGAAACTGCAATAGTGTGATATTGGGGCTTTGTCGCAATACTCAACAATTTCAGAATAAAAGTTATTGTGCGTCAAATTGGTAATGGGCAACGGCATTTTTGGAGCGTTATTCCAGCGTGGAGAACAGAACACCACCGAGATATTAAATTCATCTCAATGGTAAAAGGTAATTTGGAAGAAGATTAAACAAAAAATATCCCACAATTTTTGCATAGAGATAAGTTTGATGAGCAACAAAACAAAAAATCCTCGCCAGCGATGGTTTGCGTCATCGCCTGCATCCATTCGTGGTACGATCGTACACAGACTGTCATCGATCAAAAAATCTTATATGGGGTGGTAGATGGGACTTGAACCCACAGCCGCTGGGACCACAACCCAGTGCTCTAACCATTGAGCTACTACCACCATGAAGTGATGTTTCCATTGTGGAAACGAATATAAGATGCCATAAATTTTTCAAATATTCAAGAGACATGGCTCTTGTGCGCCAGCATATTTTTTTTTGCAATTCTTGATTTTTGTAATAAAGTACATACTATATCGTCATCTTATAGTAGAGTGAAACCGCATGGCAGAAGAGGACAAATTTATAAAAGCGTTTGATGCGTATGCAGACGGGATTTTCCGATACTGCTTTTTCCGCGTATTTAACCGCGAACTGGCAAAAGATCTCGTACAAGACACGTTTATGCGTGCGTGGGAATATGCCTCAAAGGGGAATAAAATAGAGAATCTGAAGGCGTTTTTATATAAAATAGCGCATAATTTGGTGGTAGATGAGTCCCGTAAAGCCAAAGAGTATTCGCTTGACGCCTTAATCTCGCAGGGGTTTGACGTTCCGTCCGAGGGAAATCAAATACGAGATATTGAAGCAAAAGAGGTGTTGGCTGTTGTTTCTCTTCTTGAAGAAGAATATCGTGACGCGGTTCAGATGCGGCATGTTGAAGGATTTTCTCCCAAAGAAATCGCGCAGATTACAGGAGAATCCGAAAATGTCATTTCGGTGCGCATTCATCGCGGGCTTGCAAAATTGCGAACTTTGATGAGTAACCAAAAAAAAGATGGATAAATCAATTCGACAATTTATTGAGAAAGCAAAGAATGTTCGCCTGCAGAAGCAAGAAAAGCAGGCGCTTTTGAGTGAGCTGTTTTTGCGTATGCAGGCGCATTCGGCTCTCTCAAAGAGAGGCTTGATGAAGACAAAGGGTTTCCGCGAGTCGTTTTTTAATATTTTTATTTCTGCACTGCAGGCGCATGCTCTGCCGATTGTCGCAGGCGTGCTGGTGGTTGTGCTTGCCTCGGCTGGGGGCATTTCCTTCGCGGCTGAACAAACGGCCCCAGGGGAATTTTTGTATCCCATAAAAATTGGCGTGAATGAGAAGCTTTTTACGGTATTCGCTGTTGCGCCCGAAAAAAAAGCGGCGTGGAGCGTTCAACAAACCGAACGGCGCCTCGTTGAAGCTGAAAAGCTTGTCGCCTTTGAAGGGTTGTCCCCACAAGCGACAGCACGGCTTGCGCATGCAGTTTCTGCACATGCACAACAGGCTGGAAATATTGCCCAAGACATTGAGTCTCGGGGGGATGTAAGCGGCGCGGTTGCTGTGCACTCTGCGCTTGAGGCATCTTTAAGCGCGCATAGCCGAATTTTAACTGCCGTGGACGATGCGCAAAGAACGCAGTCGCCTTATCTGCAACAGCTGATTGAACGCGTTTTAGTGGCACAGCAAGACGCGCGTTACGCTCGCATCAAAGGAGAAACCGAGCTTATCGCGGCAACGCCCTCCCGTGAAGCCGCGCTTACAGCGATTGTGCAGGAGAGAACAGGAAATATTGAGGCAATGGTTGCGAAAATGCAAGCAAATGAGCATGTATTGCTTCGTCAAAAAGTATTTGCTCCGACAAGCGCCATTGCTGATGAAATGCAAACCGCGGAGCAGATGATTCAAAAAAGTCGCGTAAAAATTCGCGAAAATAACTATAAGCAGGCGTTTATATTGCTTCAAGAAGCGGAGCGCATCAGCAATGAAACAGCCGCAATGATGAGCGCTCTTGAAAAGAGTACGGCGAGTTCGCCCGCGGTGCTTGCCGCCCCATCACAGCGGACATCCCCGCTTATTCGCGAAGCGCAGGAATATATACACGCGGCACAACAAGCCGCAGAAGAGACAAAGCAAGCCCCCGCAGTATTTATAGGCACCACTGAAATTGAAAAGGAAGAAGATGTGCGAGTGAACGAACCTCTCGAGCAGTTCATGCCCTCTGCGCCCGTTCTTTCCGTTCCTCCGAGCACAAACGCATATTACCTATTGTATGCCGATGAGCCCGCGATTCTGCAAGGAGAGGGAGGATCGCCTGTTTCGGGCGGCATGCCGCTCGCACCACAGCCACAGCAGGGTATGCAAGAGCAGGAATAAAAAAATCCCATGGCGTATAGCATAAAGAGCAGATTACTGCAGTAACCTGCTCTTTATGTTTTTTGTAAGAAAAAAGTATCTTCTTCGTCATATATATCGCATGCAAAAAAAGAACATTTTTAATCATTTATTATCAAGGCGCTCTCTGTGCGGTTTATTCATAAATTGCGAAGAGGGCGCCTACAAAGTATGATAAGAACAATGTTGACAGGCAGGATGGATAAATGGATAAAACAGCTTGCCATAGCAGGAGCAGGAGCGGGCTTTACAGCTTCTTTAGTGCTTGCCCCTGTTGCGCTTGCAGAGCAGAGTAAGAACAATATGCGCGTTCAAGCTCTTCCAAGCAAAGAGCAGGGAGTAGACGTAGCCTATTCACAAGAGAGCAGTGAGGGTGTTATGGGCGTGGACACACGAACGTGGAGTGCTGAAACATCTCCAACAGGGAGCACGAAAACTTCTCACCC
>Ga0075956_112_pt1 | contig 9036 bp, 11 predicted proteins | sample RifGroA2_FD_68050 | JGI IMG/M metagenome (GOLD analysis project Ga0075956, IMG submission 68050) | Parcubacteria bacterium GW2011_GWA2_44_12 | reverse complement strand
CAGGAAGTAAGCGTTACGGGAAAAGTCAAAGCAGAAAAAACAATTGATTTAGCCTTTGACACGAGCGGAAAAATCGCAACCGTTGACGTGCGCGTTGGGAATTCGGTCCAGCCGGAGCAAATTTTAATACGCATGGAACATGCAGAGTTGCTTGCACAGCTCAAACAAGCGCAGGCAAACATTGAAAGCGAAAAAGCAAAACTGCAAGAATCTCAAGCCGCGGTAGAAAAAGAGCAGGCACAGCTCAACGAATTAAAGCTCGGCACGCGCCAAGAAGAAATAGCCCTTCAAGAAAGCATTGTTCAGAACAAAGAGAAAGCCCTCAAAAACGCGGAGGAAAATCTGCTCAACGTAAAAAACAAGGCAAACGCGGATATCGCGAATCTGTACGCGGGCATTTCTGATATTATTCACGACGCTCTCGCCAAAGCCCAAGATGCGGTTACAAAGCAAGCCGATCCGTTTTTTACCGACGACGATACGCCCAATCCGCGCATTTCTTTCTCTGCCTCGGACAGCACGCTTTCAAACAGCGCAGAACGCGCGCGCGTTAAGGCTGGAAATGAATTGCGCGCAATGCAAGACAGCCTTTCAAACGCCGACAGCGGCGACTCTGCGCTGAAAGATGTTGTTCTTGCGGATACAAAAAAACGCCTTGAAAACATAAGGACTCTTTTCACTGCGCTTTCTGACCTTCTCGCACGCGCAATTTCGCTTGACGCAAGCACCACGAGCCAGTATAGAGGGAATATTACCATTGCGCTCTCAAATATAAACTCCGCGGTAACCAGTATCAATACACGCATACAGGCGATTGATCTGCAAAAAATCACAAACACGAGCGCCATCTCAAACGCGCAATCCGCTTCTAATGATGCAGAAAACGCTGTTGCAACCGCACAGCGCGAACTTGCTCTGAAAAAAGCAGGCGCAACTTCAGCAGAAATCGCGACGCAAAGTGCGCAAATTAAGCAGGCGCAAGCCGCTGTTACCGCACAGAGAGCCAATATTACACAAGCAGAAGCACGTAGCGAACAAATAAACGTACAAATTGCCAAAAAAATCCTTCGCTCTCCGATTTCTGCCGTTGTGACGAAAATTGACCTTTCTCCGGGAGAAAATATTTCCGCAAACGAACCGGCGGTAAGCCTCATAAGCACCTCCCCTTATACCATTTCAGCGTATATTCCTGAAGTTGATATTGAAAAAGTTTCGCCCGGAATACAAGCGATGGCGACCCTTGACGCCTACGGAGATGCCGTTGTCTTTTCAGCAAAAGTAACGCAGATTGATCCATCAGAAACGCTCATTGAAGGCGTACCAACATATAAAGTGTCCTTCGTTTTTATCACAAACTACAAAAATCGCGTAAAGCCCGGCATGACCGCGGATATTTCTATTATTACCAACAAGCGCGAGAATGTCATTGCAATCAAGCAGAGGGCAATTATAGTGAAGGACGGCAAAAAAACCGTCCGCATTTTGACAGAACAACCGGAAAGAGAAATCAGCGTGGAAGAGTTAGAGGTATCTACCGGACTCTATGGAAGCGACGGATTGGTTGAAATTACGGAGGGCATACGGGAAGGAGATAAGGTCATTGTGTTTATGAAGGAAAAATAAGTATGCCACTCATTACTCTCCACAACATAGAAAAAATCTACAAAACTGACGGAGCGGAAACAAAGGCATTGGCAGGGGTTTCGTTCAGTATTGAGAAAGGTGAATTTACGGCTCTTATGGGCCAGTCTGGATCAGGCAAGTCAACACTACTTCACATTATCGGCTTTTTAGACGAACAGTCCTCTGGCACATATTCCTTTGAAAGCAAAATATCTGCGGACTACGGCGCGAAAGAGATTGCACGTGTCCGCAACGAACGCATCGGCTTTGTGTTCCAGAGCTTCAACCTTCTTGCCCAAACGAGCGTTCTTGAAAACGTCAAACTGCCGCTTCTGTATTCAAAAGTTAAAAAAGCAGAATGGAACGAACGCGCGTGTGCGGCAATACACGCAGTAGGGCTTTCGCACCGCGTCTCTCATGAATCATCAAAGCTTTCCGGCGGCGAAAAACAAAGAACCGCTATCGCCCGCGTTCTCGTGATGTCGCCAGCTCTTATTCTGGCAGACGAGCCGACCGGCAACCTTGATTCCGCCTCTGGAAAGGCAGTGATGGATATTTTGACAACTCTGAATAAAGAAGAGGGACATACCATCATCGTCATCACGCACGACACAAACATCGCCCGCTATGCCCATAGAGTACTCACGATTTCAGACGGTCTTATTGTGGCTGATACACAACAATGACAATCTTTTATGTCTCCACTTATCACATTGAAAATAGCCGCAACCGGCCTTCGCGCAAATAAATTCCGCTCCATTCTCACCATTCTTGGCATTGTCATCGGTATTACGGCGATTATGCTGGTTATGGCAGTCGGCTCGGGCGCGAACAAGCTCATTTTAAGCCAGGTGCAAGGCATAGGCTCAAATATGCTCGTTGTTGTGCCGGGACAGGAGGCAAAAGGTCCGTCGCAGTTTTCCATGTTCTTCATTGATTCTCTGAAAGAGCCCGAGGTCAAAGCGCTACGAAGTAAAGCAAACGTGCCAACAGCCATAGACGTAACACCTTGGCAGATTGTTCCGGGATCAATTTCATACAAAGGCGAAACATTTCAGCCGACTACATTTGGAACAACCGAGCAGTTTGCGGAAGTCATGAGCTTGAATCCTATAGACGGGCGTTTTTTTACCGAAGACGAAGTGCAAAACAGGGCAAATGTTGCCGTGATTGGAACAAACGTGAAAGAAGAACTCTTCGGATCGGCGACTGCGTTGGAAGAAAAGGTTAAAATAAAAGGCACGCTTTTTAGAGTAGTCGGCATACTGCCGCAAAAAGGCAACATGCTCTTTTTCAATGTAGACGATTTAGTGGCAATCCCCTATACCTCGGCGGAAACGTATTTAACCGGCAAAAGCTATTTTAACGAAATCATCGTACGAGCGGAAAACGAGTCCCTTGTGGATCGCACCGTATACGACATCAGCCTTACCTTGCGAGAAATCCACGGTATAACGAATACGGACAAAGACGATTTCCACATCCACACTCAAAAAGACCTTGTAGACCGCATCGGCCTCATTACCGGCATCATGACCGCACTCCTCTCGTCTATAGCCGCGATATCGCTTATAGTCGGCGGCATTGGTATCATGAACATTATGCTCGTCTCTGTTACCGAGCGCACGCGGGAGATTGGCTTGAGAAAAGCCGTAGGTGCAACAGATGGGAACATCATGGGGCAGTTCCTCCTTGAAGCAATGCTTCTGACGGGTATTGGCGGCATACTCGGAGTTCTTGGCGGCGCTCTTCTCTCCTTTGCCACATCGCTCGTCTTATCAAAAATGTTGAACATCTCATGGGAGTTTACGTTCCCACTCAATGCCGCGCTTCTTGGTATCGGCGTTTCATCGTGACCAATTTTTTCTAAAAATGGAAAGGACATTTTTCTTTTTGGGGTTCTGCCTTCCAAGTATTCAGGCAGGTGGCGGAACAATGCGGACGAAGTTTTGGTAAAACTATTTTTTTGGGAAAGGATTTGCCAAAACTTCGACTCATTTGTTTTTGAATTCGGATGTCGCAATTTGCAGAGCTTTTGCTTTCCAATCACCCAATAATGCTTGCTTGACCGACAAAAAGATTTTTCAAATCCTCGTCGTGATCAAAGTCAAAACTGATAAATACTTTTGTCTTGGGTGTGTAACTCATATTATTTATGTTGTTCGTTATGTTCGGGCTGTTCCTTTTTGATAATTGATTTCTCAATTTGGTGCGCGCGGTCTTTCGTTTTTACTTGTGCGTATTGAAACCTTGTTCCCTCCGGAATCTGCTCTTTCTTAATATCCTTGTGTTCTATCAGCCGATCTTGCGACCGACCGCGACCGGCAATCCCTGTATAAAGATTTTCTCCGTCCTTACTTTTAATCTTGTAAATTATCGCTTTGTCTTGTGGGACATTGGCGATATTGGCTTTTGTAAACTTTTGGGTTCTGCTAAATTTAGGCATAGGTTTTTGGTTAGTTTGTAATTTGGGGATAACTCCACATTGATTTTCTACTTTTGTTCTATTATAATCTAGGTATAGGAAATAAGTCAAGTCTATATGCTCACAAAACGTCGAAAAGAAGTCCTCGACTTCGTAGGAAGCTACTCACAAAAGAAAGGATATTCTCCTTCATTTGAGGAAATTAGAAAGAGACTCAAGCTCGCTTCTGTTTCAACTGTTCATTTTCATATCTCAAAACTTAAAGAAGGTGGTTATTTAGAAAAAACTGAAAATAAAGCTCGCGCCATTAGTGTTGAGTCTAAGGAGCCAATGGTAAGAATTCCCTTACTCGGCATGATTGCTGCCGGTGAGCCAATAGAAGCGATCCAACAAAACGAATTTATAGCGATACCGAAAACTAAACTCCCACCGAGCAGTGAGGTTTATGCGTTACGAGTAGTGGGAAACAGCATGATCGACGAAAATATAAATGACGGAGATATTATTTTAGTAAAGCAACAGCAAACGGCAGAGAACGGACAAAAGGTTGTAGCACTTATTGATAATCACGAAGCAACGCTTAAAAAATACTATCGCGAACGAGGACACATCCGCTTACAACCAGCAAACAAAGATATGGAGCCGATAATCCTTGATAAAGGCACGCAGGTAGCGATTCAAGGAATTGTTTTAGATGTAATCAGGACTGAAAATCCAGAAATCGAAACGAAGAAAAAGCTGTTAGATGTGGATATAAAAAAGAACGCAACACAAACATCATTACTCCGACAAAAAAAGATTAAAATTGCATACAAACCAACCAAGGATGCTGGTGTGGTTCTTTTTCAGGGTGATCGTCTTGATCTTATGAGACAACTCCCCAACAAGTCTATAAAACTTGTTGTAACTTCACCTCCTTACAATATTGGCAAAGAATATGAGAAGCGAAGAGATTTAAATAGTTATCTTGTAGATCAAGAAGAAACGATCAAAGAGGCAATTCGTATCTTGTCTGATGACGGCAGTATTTGTTGGCAAGTTGGAAATCATATTGGCAAAGATGGTGAAGTATTTCCACTTGACGCCCTTATTTATGCTATCGGAAAGAAGTATGGTTTGAAATTACGCAACCGGATCATTTGGCATTTCGGCCACGGATTGCATTGCTCAAAAAGATTTTCGGGACGACACGAAACGATTGTCTGGTTCACAAAATCAGATAACTACACTTTCAATCTTGATCCAATTCGTGTTCCGCAAAAGTATCCGGGCAAAAAGAACTTCAAAAAGAACGAAAAATACGGAACACTTTCGGGAAATCCACTCGGTAAAAATCCTTCCGATATTTGGGAGATTCCTAATGTAAAAAACAATCATCCGGAAAAAACAGACCACCCTTGCCAGTTTCCGATTGAGCTTATTGAGCGACTTGTTTTATCTATGACAAACCCCGGCGACACTGTGCTGGATCCATATCTAGGTGTGGGGAGTGCCATTTGCGCGGCGGTTATCCATAATCGCAAAGGTTACGGTTCAGATATTATGAAAGAGTATTTAGATATTGCAGAGAAAAGAGTAGAAGCCGCCGCAAACGGCACACTCAATCGCCGCATGATGGGAACTCCTGTTTACCAACCCACAGAGAGTGTAAAACTAGCGGAATTGCCAGAGGAATTTAAAAAGGCTAGAGAAAATCTATTTGGGTCCCGGTTTTGATCCGTAATACTTTCGCAACTTGAATGAAGTGAGAGCACCTTTTCTGTCATTTTTAAAAAATTCTTTGAGCTTTACTGCTTTTTCTTTTTCTTGATCAGTTAATCCAATTCCGATTACGAAAACAGGAATATCAATATTGCTCTCGCCTCTATTGTTAAAATCAACAAGAAGCTGATCAAAAGAAGAAACACCGGTAGACATTTGTTTTACCAACTCCTTGGCTGGAACAACCTCTATACCACATTCAATATAGCCAAGATTTTTGAAAATAATCATTTTAGAAAAAATGTCATATCCCATAAACGCATATTTCCCAAATTGTATTTCCAAGCCAACTTTATTTTTCATTCCATCCATCTCACGGAAACGTCCTTTTCCAAAAGCATGGCGTGGCTCAACATACTCTTTTTTCTTATCTTTTGCTTTTGCCGTCCAATTTTTCTTATGCAAAGTAGTTTTCAAATGATGGTTCATATCGCGAGGCGAGAAAAGTAAAGCCCCCTTCATTGTTTTTTCTGCACTCTCTTTGGTAAGGCAAGTAGTAGCGTCAAGATTCTTGATTGCCTCTAAAACCTCCGCCAACTCCTTAGGGTGCTTGGTTTTGAGAAATTTCTCGCCTCCCTTGAATGAATATGTGTTGATAATCTTCATATTATTTTATGAAAAAATCGAGTGGCTTTTTGTAGAGTTTTGCAAATTCTTTCAGTTGCAATACATCGAACCGCCTTTGTCCCGATTCAATTTTGGAAAGATAAGATTGGGTTTTACCAAGTTTCTTTGCAACTTCAACTTGGCACACGCTTCGCGCGTACGGAGAGGTTGCAAGCCACCACGCGCTCGGCGCGTGCGAAGATCAATCGCTTCGCGATTGGAAGTATTATTTGGTGCCCTCGAGAGGAATTGAACCCCTATCACAAGCTCCGGAAGCTCGCATTTTGTCCGTTAAACTACGAGGGCGCAGAGCCGCTTCAAAATGCCTGTGCTCATGGTATCATTATGCTATGGAAAGAATCAAGGAAAAAGAACTTATACGCATTAACAAGTTTTTAACCCTCGCGAACTACTGCTCTCGCCGCCAAGCGGACACGCTTATTGAGAGCAAAAAAGTATACATCAATAGCCGCCCTGCGGCGCTTGGAGACAAAGTAAGCGAAAATGATAGCGTGATTGTTGAAGGGCGGCGCATCCGCGCGCGCGGAACAAAAAAAATATACCTCGCGTACCACAAGCCGATTGGCGTGATTTGCACAACCGATCCGCATTCGCCAAACAACATCATTGACGCGGTGCATTATCATAAACGGGTCTATCCCATCGGGCGCCTTGACGTGCAAACTTCCGGACTGATTCTTTTAACGAATGACGGCTCTATCGTCAATAAAATCCTCAAAGCTCAACATAAAGTTGAAAAAGAGTATCTCGTTGAAGTTGACAAGCCAATCCGTCCCGAGTTTCTAAACGCTATAGAGCGGGGCATGATGCTTTCACGCTATAAGACGCTTCCCGCAAAAGCAAAAAAAATATCGGAGTGCATATTTTCCATGATTCTTTATGAAGGAAAAAACCGCCAAGTGCGGAATATGTGCGCCGCGCGCGGCTTGCGCGTTTTGAAACTTACCCGCATTCGCATCGGAAATATTACCCTCAATGGGCTACCATACGGAAGCTATAAAAAAATACCGGTAAGCGCGATGAAAAATCTTCTCGCCTAGCCCTTTATAAACGAAGTCCTATTATAACGAGATTTAAAAAGTATTTCTGTTTCAAGCCTTACGTATACCTTACGGCTGATCCTGATAAAACATTTTAACGTTCAGCGGGCATATATTTATTCAACATTTTCGCTACTTTGCCATATATACCCTTCTGTCCCTGTGGAAGCAATGGTCCAGTTAGACATTTTCCAGTTGGCGCAAGGAATGCAATCATGGATAGATATAAAAAATTAGACATTAAGCGATGGAAAAGTTTTGAATCAGTGAGAGGAGATCCTATGGCGCAAACATCTAAGTTATAGAACTGGTTCACATCTTTTGCCATCATTGTGTCTACTTCATCTGTCCAGCCTTTGTTGCCAGGCAGAAACGGCTTTGCAAGATAAGGACGCAAAACCACGTGATCGTGATTGAGCGTGTAGCGCACAGCGTCTATTGCGGTTTTCCACATACTGCTCCAATCTGCGTCCGGGAACCCAAAGACAAATAAAAGTTCGCAACACACACCTGTCTTTTTGCACAAATCTACGCATCGCTTTATATCGTCTATTTTATTATGATCTTTATTTTGCGTATGCAATATCTTTTCATCGGTTGACTCAAAACCAAATCCAACACACCACAAACCTGAACGATTAACCAAATCTCTAAAATTATCAAAATGTTCCAAGCCATCGGTGCGTCTTTGTATCAAATCATTTATGATCTTCTCCGCATGTAAAAATGATTTCAGGCACGAAAGGCAACGCACTTTGATATCCACGTTTGTTTCTTCTCGTATTTTCGCCAAAATAGCCAAATGGCGCGCGATTATTCTCAGGTGCTGAAAAAAAATGGCAGTTATACGCACATCCTTGTCCCACCACAAGTGTCATTTCAGTTTGCATGTACGTTTTCAAACGATCATCGCCCATTTGTTCCCAAACTGGAACGTAAGGTATGTTCAACGATCCTGGAATCGGATAGTCAGTCTCCTCGTTAAGCAATTGCAACAAAACAATATCATCGGTGATTTGATGCACGTTTGCTTGATCGCAAAAAATCGCACGGAATCCATCGTTTGAGATATTTTCAATCACTTGTCCGCCTAACATAACTACTGCATGCGGATGGTCTTGGCGCACACGGCGCACAAGCTCAACTGCGCCTGGCAAAAGCGGAGATCCTATTACTGTAATTCCAATCAAATCACTGCCACGGAAACAATCTTGAACCGACTGATCCGTATAGTTATCAATGTTAAAATCAACTATGTTCACTTCATGCCCCATCGCAAGCAACCTGGCGCCTACGGAGCAGAGCGCTCCGCTCATATAGACTTTTTTCTTTTCATAGGGGTATTGCAGATCAACAAGAACAATTCTTTTTCTTTTTTTCTCTCCCTCTACGCCATTTTCAACTTCTCTCTGTATAGGATAGTTTTCTATATTCATAAAGTAACATATAAACGTGTTTATAATGCGCTCACACCTTCATTCATTCTCCACCTCCGCTTTGCCGTTTTTCACAATCAGCATATCGTACTCTGCCGAGGCTAAATCCCCGTTTTTATCTATA
>Ga0075956_124_pt1 | contig 10070 bp, 10 predicted proteins | sample RifGroA2_FD_68050 | JGI IMG/M metagenome (GOLD analysis project Ga0075956, IMG submission 68050) | Parcubacteria bacterium GW2011_GWA2_44_12 | reverse complement strand
GTGCGATTCAATACGAAGTGAAAGCCGGAAAAATCGGCAAATTGAGCGATGTGAAAAAGATTTATGTGCGCTCAAGCTTTGCCGCACCGGTGGAGCGGTGCATCTATCCGCTTTCCGCATATTCGCGCCGCGGGGAAGGATTTGAGAAAAAGTTTATGGAGGAAACATTGGACAAGTCCGCCGAGGTAGAGGCGTTTGGAAAAATCCAGCAGAGGAAACATCCGCTCAATATTTCTTATCGAGATAAAGACGGAATTAAGCGCGACTATTTTCCCGACTTTATTATTAAGACGAAAGATAAAATGTATGTTGTGGAAACGAAAGCAGAGGACGAGATGCAGAAAGCGGAAGGGAGCGTTAAGAATTTAATTATTTTGAAGGCACGCGCGGCGGTGAGTTGGTGCACAACAGCAAGCCAAGTGTCGCTGACGAACCAGCCGCAGGAATGGGAATACTTTATGCTTTCCGATAAAACATTCAAGGAAAATAAGCAACTTGGTTTTGACGCATTGGCTGAATTTGGAAGGCTGGATTTAGAAAGGCTTTTGGCGAGCGAAGCGGGAAAGTTATTTTAGATTATGGTGCAAGAAGAAATTATAGGAAAGCGAGACATGTTCTTCTTACAGTATCATAAATACAGTGCAGAACGTGAAATTCTTTATCGCTAAAATTGTCCCTCTCGCGTTATGGTGCCTGCTCATTTTTTATTTTTCTTCGCTTCCTGTACAGCCGATTATTGATGCTGACGCATTGGGAGTATATAATATTTTGCTTCGGAAAGTTGTTCATGTTGTTGAATTTGCGGTGCTCGCCGTGCTTGCGCAGAGATGTTTTAAAAGTTGGACTTTTGGCAAGAAGAGAATAGGGGGCGCGGTAGCGATACTCTTCAGTCTTGCCTACGCGATATTTGACGAATGGCATCAAACATTTATTTTTGGGCGCGAGGGAAAACCGCTGGATGTTATTACTGATGTGTGCGGCATAGTGTTAGGATACATTGCATGGAAAAAGATTAAAAAGTTGCTATAATACAGAGAGAAAGAATGTGCGCCGCGCTCGTTGCAAAATTTTTTGGAATATGGTTAAGTTAGGCAATCTTATTCAATTTTTTATTTAATATATGTGGGAGAGGTTTGTGAGGAATACTCAAACGAACTTCATCTGTACCACAGGTATCTCTATGGCAAAACATTCAAAGCGTTATTTGAAAAACAAAGAGTTGGTTGATCCCAATTTGAGCTATGCTCTTGATGAGGCGCTTGCCCTTTTAGAAAAGACCGCAAATACGAAATTTGATTCATCGGTGGAAGTGCATGTAAAACTTGGAATTGACAGCAAAAAAGGGAATGAGGTTGTGCGGGGCGTTGTAGCGCTCCCCCATGGAACTGGAAAAGCAAAACGAGTCGCGGCGTTTACAAATTCAAAGCAAAACGAGGCAAAATCTGCCGGCGCGGACATTGTTGGCGGCGCAGATTTAATCGCCGAGATTAAAAAAACAGGGAAGTGCGATTTTGACATTGCGGTCGCAACGCCGGACATTATGAAAGATCTTGCCACGGGCATTGCAAAAATTTTAGGGCCAAAGGGGCTTATGCCTTCGCCAAAGAACGAAACCGTTGCCGAGCAGATTGCCGATGTGATTCTCGCCTTAAAAAAGGGAAAGGCGAATTTCAAGAACGACGATCATGGAAATGTGCACATTGGTTTTGGGAAAATTTCATTTGGAGCCGAGAAACTCAAGGAAAATTTTGACGCATTCCTGGGCGCCTTAAAATCCGCAAAGCCGGAGAATTTTAAAAAAGTATTTATCAAGGGCGTAACTGTGTGCGCGAGCATGGGGCCGGGCATTTCAGTACAGGTATCATAAACCCGCAGATTCGGTAAGTATTGTTTTTTTCGTTTTATGTTTGACGATATAACACCAAAACAAAATTCGCAACCAGCGCAAGAGCCGCATGAAGAAGATGTTTTTGCCGACGATTTAGAACTGCAGAATGCCGATGCGGCAGGGAACGCGCCAAAAACAGAAACAGCAAAGACGCGCATACCACAGCCGCAGAAAGGGGATCCCGCATCGTTTCAAGCCGCTCCGCAGGGAGGCGCGCACTATTCTGCTTCTGCGTACGCACAGCCAGTTGTGCCTTTTGCGCCTCCACTCAAAAGCGATGTTTCTGTAAGGTTGCCAATGGTGTATGGAAGAAGAAGGCTTGTAGTGTTTGTATTAAGCCAGATCGTCCTTACGCTGTTAATTATCATTGGTATTTTAAGTTATAAGCTCCTCTCCTCTTCGCAAGTCCCTGCGCAACCAAAGAACGATTTTAGAACGGAGCCTGTTGAAGTACCACCACAAGAACCAGTACAAGAATTGGAGAATGCGCAAAATAAAGTACCGGATGAGCCTGCTTCTGCGAAGGAGGAAGCAGTGCCCCTGCCTCCTCCTTCGCCGCCTTCCTCGCTTGATACCGATACTGACGGGCTTACCGATGAAGAAGAGTTATCCCTTGGAACAAATCCGCGGGTTCCGGATACGGACTTTGACGGGCTTGGAGATTTTGAAGAGGTGAAGATATATCATACAAACCCTGCATTGAAAGATACTGACGGCGACTCGTACCTTGACGGGAACGAGGTCAAAGATGGGTTTGACCCGGCAGTTGCGGGCGGCAAGCTTAAAAAATAAAATAACAGAGCAATATTCCCATGAGTGATTATTCAAAACAATATTCTGCTGTCCCCGATCAAGCGAATCCGCTTGGGGTTGGGCTTCAAAATCTTGTTTCAGCTCAAGCATATCAGGACAATACGCCATCAGAAAATGAAAATGACGGATTGCCCTCGCTCATGGTGGAGCAAGATGCGCAACAACAAGAAGTTTCTGCGGAGCAACAAATGCAGAAACAAAGCGGAGGCGATTTTCAGGGAGGAGAAAGCAAAGTTTCATCAGGAATAAAGCCAGGGAATAATTGGGGAAATGAGCAGGCTCACGAGGAGTATACCGCAACGATACATTCTATGCCGCAGAACGGGGCGCGCGCAGAGGTGTCGGCTGATTTCAGCGATCCGATTCTGCCTCTGCCGGGAACACCCTCTCGCCGAAGTAGGAAAAAAATAGTGCTTTTTTCTCTCGTTGTTCTTGTACTGCTTTTTGGGGGAGGGATATTTGCGTATGATGCTCTGTTTCGCGGCGTTGCTCCTTCGCCATCGCAACCACCAGCGGATGCTTTGCCTCCGGTTGATAACTCGCCGCAAAACACAATACCGCCCGTTGGCATTGATACGGTGAAAGTTCCAAAAGGCGAGGGAGACAAAATTGAAAAGAATTTTGTGCTTGAGAATGGGCTTGGAGAAACTATCGGAAGAGCACAGGTGGTAATTGATAGGGCAGAGATAGAGGCTGGCATGGAAGATCAGATTGCTCTTCAAGGATCTGCTTTTGATGAAGCGGCAGATGTTTCAGTATTGACGAAGAAAGAGCTTTTGCTGTATGAAGAAGTTTCAGGGCTCTATACTATTTCTTCGCCGAAATTTGAATTTGAAAAACCTATTGAAATAACCATTGGTTTTAATGCCGATATCATTGCCTCGCGCCCCTCGATTGAAATTCAAAATTTACGCATTGGTTTTATTGAAAAAGACACTCCGCAGAGTGAAACAGCGGAGAGCGCAAAAGCAGTGAAATGGTATCTTTATTCAAGTTCAAAATTGAATGAAGCTGGAGACGCGCTGACGGTTACCGTGTCTAAGTTGCATCCCGCATACTATGCGGTAATTCCTTACGACGCGAACGAGCGGGTGGATGCGGCATTTTCGGCGCGAAAAATTGTGCCGATACGGGCGGACTTTCCCCTCGGAGCAGACGCGGATAGCGACGGGCTGACTGATGAAGAGGAAAAGATTTTTGATGCGAACGCACAGCTTGTTGATACTGACGGCGACGGGCACGATGATTTTACTGAAGTGTTTGGCCTTTACGACCCGACAAAAGCGGGCGGCGCAAAATTATTGGATAACAAGTTTTTTAATACGTACAGAAATGTGCAGTACGGGTACTCGGTGCTGTACCCTGCAACGTGGCTCGTAAGGTCTCTTGATTCGCAGTCAACAAAAGAGATTATTTTTACGTCGCCTTCAAGTGAATTTTTTAGCCTTCTTGCTGAAACAAACCCTGTGTATTTAACCTCTACCCAGTGGTATCTTTTGCATTCCGGGCTTTTAGAGGATGAAGAAATTAAAAAAGCGCGGAGAGAGGTTGAAGAGATGAAAATTCACAACGGCTTGACTATCTCGCTAAGCCCTGATCGGCTTCGCGCATATCTTGCGTATAAGGATCAGGTGTTCACGCTTACCTATAATACGGTGAACGCAAAAGAATTGAATTTTAAAGCAATTTTTCGTTTTATGCTTGAAAATTTTTCACTTATCAATTTTGACTACACAGCGGTTGTCCGCGAGAACAATATTCCCGATGACGTTCAGGCAGACGGTACTTCCGGCGCTCTATCAATACCGCCTCCGCAAGAACCAGTAAAAGAAACAGCGCCCGCGCCTCCAGTTTTAAAAGAAGCATTTGTTTCGCCTGAAGATTTGAAGAATGTCGGCATAGATGCGGAAAAATTTTCAGGATCCCTTGCGCAGGGTAATTACAGTATTGGGGGAATACCAGTGCAAGTGTATAAGGGCACTGCGCCCGATATACTTGATATTATGGTTGACGTTGAAGCTGATACAGCTCGCAGTTCAAGCCTTTTATTCCAAAATACCCAGTCCCTTATGAAGATTCTCGCGGCATCCGTGAACGAAGTGCAGGTGGATAGCGTTGCAAGCGCGTCCGTAACAATGGGAGATGAAGCAGTGGTGATTACTTTGGGAAATGCGGCAATTGGGATCGGCACAGCAGTACCGACAAAAGTGCTCGTTGCGCGTTACAAGGAGGCAGTTTTTTCCATTCAATATCTAGAGAGCATTGAAGCGGAGGCATTGGCGCTCGCGAAAGGGCTTTTATCAAAGATAGATGCATTTAGAAATCAACAATCCGCGCCGCCTCAAAGTTGATAGAAAACGGCTGGAGCAGATGGTAAGCCGCGCGCAAGAAAAGTTTGCCTTATCTGATATGTTTCAGATAACCGTAAGCTTTGTATCGCGATCTGAAATTCAGCGGCTGAACACACTGCATCGCGGTATTCCAAAAGAGACTGACGTATTGTCGTTTTCCTATTTGGAAGGCGCGGTTTATGAGCCGGGAGATGTTCAAGAAATTGGGGATATTATTATTTGTTCCGACGTTGCAAAAGATCAGGCAAAAATCCACAAACATGCATTTGATGAAGAAGTGCTTTTTTTATGCGCCCATGCCTTGCTTCATCTTATGGGTTATTTTGATGATACAGAGGCAGAGGCAGAAGAGATGAATAAACTGGCGCATGAACTTTTGGCTTAATATTGAAGAATTGTTCAATTAAGAGAAGTACTATATAATGATTTTATCGGTTTATAGGCGTAAATTACATGAAAAAGAAAATTATCGCTGGTATAGATATAGGATCAACATTTATCCGCGTTGTTGTTGGCCAGGCAGGCGAACATGGTTTGAGCATTATCGGATTAGCCGAAGTTGATTCTGACGGCGTGAGCAAGGGTGTGATTACCAGCATAGAGGATGCAGTTTCACGAATTTCACAGGCGTTGGAAAAAGCGGAGCGCATGACCGGCGTGCCCATTGAGAGCGCGGTGGTAAGCATTTCCGGCAATCATATTGTGTCTCATATGAGTAAAGGGGTTATTGCCGTAAGCCGCGCGAATGGGGAAATAAACGAGGAAGATGTTGATCGCGCGATTGAAGCGGCGCAGACGGTTTCCATACCGCCAAACTATGAGATACTCCATGTGATACCGCGGCAGTTTTCGGTTGACAATCAGCCGGGCATTAAGGATCCGATAGGCATGACCGGCATTCGTTTGGAGGTTTCCGCGCAGATTATTCAAGGGCTTTCCGCGCAGATAAAGAATCTTACAAAGACGATTTACCGAACCGGTGTTGATGTTGATGATGTGGTTGTTGCCGGGCTCGCGACAGCGGAAGCGGTTTTAAGCAGGCGGCAAAAAGAGCTTGGCGTGTGCGTTTTTAATATCGGCGGCGCCACAACCAGCCTCTCGGTATTTGAAGAGGGCGATATTATTCATACTGCGGTTATTCCGGTTGGTTCATCTCATATTACCTCTGATATTGCGATTGGGCTTCGCACATCGCTTGATACCGCGGAAGAGATTAAATTTCGCTACGGTACCGCGCTTCCAGAAACGGTTGATCGGCGAGAGGATTTAAATCTTGAAGATATCTCAAAGCATGATACTGGCGTCGTATCCAAGCACCACATTGCTGAAATCATAGAAGCGCGTGTTGAGGAAATTTTTAAGCTTGCTGATCGCGAGCTTGTAAAAATTGAACGAAGCGGAAAGCTTCCGGCCGGAGTGATATTAACCGGGGGAGGAGCGAAACTTGAGGGAACTATTGAGCTTGCGCGAAAGATTTTCAGGCTCCCTGCTTCTTTGGGGTACCCGCGAGAGGTTCCCTCTGCGATTGATAAAGTAAACGACCCTTCACTTACCTGCGGAGTGGGGCTTGTTGTATGGGGGTATAATAGCTTGTCTTCCGAGAATTCGCGAAAAAGACTCATGCCTTCATTTGCTTCCACATCCCAGGTTACAAAAAAGTTGCAAAAATGGTTTAAATCGCTTCTTCCTTAAATTTCAGAGTTGCTTCCAGTATTTGTATCAATTTTTTTGAGATTTTGTCAATTTGTTTTTCTTAATTTTTTTTGATAGTATTGGGGCATTATCTTAACTTTATAAATTGTCTATGAATATCTTTGCTAAGGCAAAATTGGTTACTCCAGCGCCGCTTAAAAAGCAAGAGGTTGATGAAAAATCGTTAAGCCATGTGAAGGAGGTAAAACCCGAAATTCAAACATTCGCAAAAATAAAAGTTGTTGGCGTTGGAGGGAGCGGCAATGCGGCGCTGAACCGCATGGTGGAAGCGAATATTCGCGGGGTGGAGTTTCTTTCTGTGAATACTGACGCGCAGGCGATTCATTTTAGTAAAACACCAGTTAAACTCCATATAGGAAAAACGGCAACGCGCGGGCTCGGCGCGGGCATGAACCCTGATCTTGGGCGCAAGGCCGCGGAGGAAAACCAAGAAGACCTTTTGGAACGGCTGAAAGGCGCGGATATGATATTTATTACATGCGGCTTGGGCGGAGGCACCGGCACCGGCGCTTCGCCTATTATTGCTGATGTTGCGCGCGAGGTAGGCGCACTAACGGTTGCGGTGGTTACAAAACCGTTTAGTTTTGAAGGCGCACAAAGGAAAGCAATTGCCGAAGCAGGACATGCCGAGCTTGCGTCTAAAGTGGATGCAATCATTACCATTCCCAATGATCGCCTTTTGCAGATTATTGACAAGAAAACCTCGCTTCTGGAAGCATTTTCAATTGTTGACGAAGTGTTGAAGCAGGGGGTGCAGGGAATTTCTGAAATTATTACGGTACCAGGACTGATTAATGTTGACTTTGCGGACGTAAAGGCAATTATGCAAAATGCAGGGTCCGCGCTTATGGGCATTGGAAAAGCATCCGGGGACAATCGCGCGGTTGAAGCCGCAAAAAATGCGATTGACAGCCCGCTTTTGGAAATTGCCATTGACGGCGCTCGAGGAATATTGTTCACGATTGCCGGAGGGAGTAACCTTTCAATGTATGAAATTAACGAAGCCGCGCAAATTATCACAAAAGCAAGCGACCCTGACGCAAAAATCATATTTGGCGCCGTTGTTGACGATGCCCTTGGCGATGAGGTGAAAATAACCGTTGTTGCGACTGGGTTTGGATCTGCAGAGAGAAAATATAAACGGCATGAGGAAAAACGGGCAACTCCTTCAAACGTCAACTTTTTTTCCGGAGCTACGTTTAAATCCGGGAAGACCTATTCAGCGGCGCACATGAACGGTGAGGAAGATGATGATGTTTCAAGAAGAGCGGCAAGTTTGAGCGAGAAAGATATTGATTCAGATGAACAGACAATTCCTCCGCCATCTGCTTATAAAAATATACCGCGCAAACCGATCGTCCCTCCGCCCCAGGCGCTTGATACCGACGATCAGTACGATATCCCCGCTTTTATTCGGAAGAAAATGGAATAGATGGAATAGAGGTTGACTTCATAAAGAGGTTCACCATAGTGATTTTTAGTTTACCTCTCTTTTTGTTTGTTCTTTTTTACTCCAGTCCATGTAGCAAATTCTCCACATACGCGATTATTTCGTTTTCATCTGAAAGCACGGTGTGAGGATTTGTGTTTTTATCTACTAGAACTGGCACGCTCGGCTGTCCCGATACTTCAATAACTTTCTCGCGCTTTTCTCTGTCGCGCGGGACGTTGCGGATGATATAGTCTATTTTTAAATCCGTGAGTTTCGCCCGCACCATTTTGCAGTACGGGCATTCTTCAAATTGGTAGAGTTCAAGCATTTGCGGCATAAGGGAAATTATTCTAAAAAATTAAGCGTTTTTTCCGTATCTATTTTTTGTGGATTGGCATCCGGAAACATAGATTGTCTGAATTTCATATTTTTTGTACTTACTCCACCGCAACCACCTCTTTTATTTCCGGAATTGCTTCTTTGAGCCGCGCTTCAATGCCCAGATGGAGCGTAATTGCCGAAAGCGCGCATCCGACACACGCGCCGTGAAATGAAATTGTTACGCGCAGATCGTCTGAATCTTGAGAAATTTTTTCTACATCAAGGAGCGCAATATCGCCGCCGTCCATCTGCACGGCCGGGCGTATTTCTTCATTGATGATTTTCTCAATTTTCTCGCGAATGGCTGAAAGCATAAGCTATTTTTTTAACGTCTTTACACCAGCTTTTTCATCAACGGTTTTACGTTTTTGCGCGCGATGTTTTGTTTTACAAGGGGTTTTTTTGCAATTTGCGGCAGTTCGTCTCCGTATGTTTTTCGGTGTTCTTTATAAAACAGGCCGATTGGTATTTTTTCGCCCCACTCAAGAGTTTTAAGAAGCGCTTTTTGGCGATTAGTTGGAGTATAGCCGTGATCTTCAAGTTTGTAAACGCGCTTTTTAAAGAAATCGTATGTGTTGACGTGGTTAAAAGTAAAACACGGCTGAAGCACGTCAATGAGCGCAAAGCCTTTGTGCGCTATGCCTTGGGCAATAAGCTCTGCTAAGTGCCTGACATGGCCGGCATATCCTCTGGCAACGTAGGTTGCGCCGGAAGTAATTGCAAGCGCAAGCGGGTTAATCGGCATTTCTATAGAGCCGTGCGGTGTTGATTGTGAAATAAATCCTTTTTCAGAAGTTGGCGAAGTTTGGCCGGTTGTAAGCCCGTAAATTTGGTTATTGTGTACGATGTAGGTGATATCAATATTTCTTCTGCACGCGTGGATAAAATGGGAAATGCCGATGCCGTAGCCGTCTCCGTCCCCTCCTTCGGCGATCACGAGAAGATCGTGGTTTGCAAGTTTTGCGCCGGTTGCAACCGGAAGAGGGCGTCCATGTAGCCCGTGAAATCCGTAGGTGTTCACCCAGTTTGACATATTTCCTGAACAGCCAATTCCAAAAACAATGAGCGTGTTTTCAGGCACTGCGTTTGCTTTTTCAAGCGCCATTTTGAGCGCCATGAGTATGCCGTAGTCCCCGCATCCGGGGCACCACGTAGGCTCGTTCTTACCGGTAAATTTGTCTGAAGTGGACATAGAAATCTTGAATTAAAACGATGAAACTGCGTTCACAATTTCACTTGGATAAAACGGCCTGCCGTCATATTTCGTAAGGAGTTGATCAGGTTTGAATCCGGTTTGTTCATATAAATAATTTTTGAACTGCCCGCTTTGGTTTGCTTCAATAACGATTGATTTTTTAGTTTTTGAAAGCGCGTCCATGGTTTTTTCAAATGGAAGCGGGGAAAGCCTATTGAAATGGAGGAGGTTCGCTTTTGTGAGAGGAAGATGTTTTAAAGCCTCAAGCGCAGGAAGTTTTGTTGAGCCCCATGCAAT
>Ga0075956_129_pt1 | contig 10989 bp, 9 predicted proteins | sample RifGroA2_FD_68050 | JGI IMG/M metagenome (GOLD analysis project Ga0075956, IMG submission 68050) | Parcubacteria bacterium GW2011_GWA2_44_12 | reverse complement strand
ATGCGCTCACACCTTCATTCATTCTCCACCTCCGCTTTGCCGTTTTTCACAATCAGCATATCGTACTCTGCCGAGGCTAAATCCCCGTTTTTATCTATAGTAATTACGCCATTTACCCCCGGATAGTCTTTCACTTTATAAAGTTCGTTTTTAATTTTTTCTGAATCAAATCCAACGCGATTCATAATCTCTGCGACGATCTTCGCGTTATCATAATTTTTCGGCGTGCAGATTGAAAACGGAATGCCCCTCTCCTCCATTTTCTTTTTCCATGCGCTTGAAAAATTCGTCACAATATCAGGATAGCGAATTCCCTCCGCAAAGCTGTTCTTGTGAATTTCCGCATCACCCCATGTATCTCCGCCGATGAGCGGCACGTTTAACCCAAGCTCCTCCGCCTGCTTTAAAAATGCGAGCGAGGCTTCGGTGTAGCCGTAAAACAGCACTGCTTCTGCATCGCTGTTTTTTATTTTCGCAATGCTGGTGCGAAAATCGCGGCTCTCCTGTGCGAAATCTTCACTTATTACAATCTGCCCATTCAATTTCTGAAACCGCCCGCTAAAAGAATTTTTATTGCCCTGCCCCCAATCTCCCAAATCAGCAAGGAGCGCAACTTTTTTCTTTCCGATCGTGTTGGCAAGGTAATCGGCCGTAAACACTCCGCGAAATGCGTCTGATGGGTACGTGCGAAATGTATAATCTCCGGCGTTTGTAACCGTTGGCGCGGATGAGCACCCTGAAATCAACACCACCTTCTTTTCTTCCGCAATGGGCGCCATTGCCAAAAGTTCGCCTGAACACTGCCCGCCTAAAATTACCGGCACGTTATCAATGTTGATGAGCTTGTTCACGGCGAGCGCTCCATCTTTTAGAGAGCATTTTCCATCTTCTATGATCAACTCAAGCGAGCGTCCGTTTACACCGCCTGCGGTGTTTACTTCCTCAACCGCAAGCTGTGCGGACTTTACAGAATCCTGCCCTAAATACGCCACATCGCCGGTCAAAGGCCCTACCCAGCCGATTTTAATTGGACTCTGATCTTCTACGGAGTTGCTTCGTTTTTGAGGCTGATTTAGTGCTTTGTTCAGCTTTTCTGTATCACGAGAAACATAATCGCGAGAAATATACCCCGCACTGAATAGAAAAATTGCCGCGAGGGCAAGAAATAAAATGCTTGTTTTTTTCATATTTTTAAAAGTTATGGACGCAGAACTGCGTCTTGTTACTGCGTATAATAATGTAATAAAAAATTTTGTCAAGTATCACTATCAAAATATATCTTAAAAAATATCTATAAAATAAGTATAATAGTTATATTGACAAATTGTGTTAATATATATTGACACAATTTTTTCTTTCAGATATAATGAAAACACTATGCAAAAAAATGATGATCCAATCAAAATTTCGCTTGAAAAACTCGGTTTTAGCGAAAAAGAAGCCTCTTTGTACATCGCGCTTTTAGAGCTTGGCAAGGGAACAGTTTCACGTATCTCGCGAAAAGCAAATATAAAAAGAACCACTGGTTATGTGATTCTGGATGCGTTACTGCAAAAAGGGCTGGCCAGTATTTCCGGCAAGAAGCCAAAGCAGGAATATAGTGCGGAGCCTCCGGGAAAAATCCTAGAACTCGCCCGCGAAAAAGTAAAAAAAGACCAGGCAGACCTTGCATGCGCAGAACAACTCGTGCCGGAGCTTATTGCAATGCACGCAAAAAGCGACCGCCCGAAGGTGAGTTTTTACGAGGGCACAGAAGGGCTTATTCAAGTATACGAAGACACGCTCACCTCGCATGAGCCGATCCGAGCGTACGCTACCTTTGACGATATGCATAAGGCGCTCCCGAATTATTTTCCAGCGTACTATAAACGACGCGGAGAAAAAGGCATCCATATTCGCGGCATTGTACCTTTAACCCCGTCCGCTTTGGAACGGGAAAAGCATAATACAGAGGAAACGCGGCAGATGGCGTTTATTCCTTCAAACAAATTTTATTTTTCCCCGGAAATTGATATTTACGACAATAAAATTATGATTGCCTCGTGGCGCGAAAAACTGGGCATTATTATTGAGAGCGGAGAAATCGCGGATGCGATGAAAAAAATCTACGAGCTTGCGTGGGCGGAAGCAAAGCGTCTTGACGCAAAAATTAAAAAAGAAATGTGAGATATGCTCTATTCTCCAGCGTATTTATATGCGCTTCTTGGACCCCTAGCAAGACGTTGAATTTTCGTCAAGACTATGATAATAATAAAAAAATGATTTATACAAATCATATATTTCATTCTTTGCCGATACTATGGAACAAACCTCATTCATTTGGAAAAATGGCGAATTTATAGAATGGGAACATGCGACCACGCATCTTTTAACCCACTCTCTCCACTACGGCGGAGCGGCGTTTGAGGGAATACGATGTTATAAAACCGCGAAAGGAACAGCTCTCTTCAGACTGAAAGAGCATATTGAACGACTGTTCTACTCCGCCAGTATTCTCCAGATGGATATCCCCTACACCCAAGAGAAAATTCAAAAGGCGTGCGTTGACACAGTAAAAAAAAATAATCTATCAGCAGGGTATATCCGCCCTTTAATATATTTTGGCTACGGCAAAATGGGCTTAAATCCAAAAGGCGCGCCGGTTGACACAGCGATTGCCTGCTGGCAATGGGGGCAGTATTTAGGCGACGAGATAGTTGATCTCAAAACCAGTAAATATATGCGCGTTCATCCCAAAGCAACTGTATGCGACGCCAAACTTTCGGGCAATTATGTAAATAGTATCCTCGCATCACTTGAAGTAGTTGGCACAAAATACCACGAAGCGCTATTTTTAGACGTTTATGGAAATGTTGCCGAAGGTCCGGGAGAAAATATTTTTATTGTGAAAAACAGTGCGCTCGTTACTCCGCCTTCTGGCACAATCCTCCTTGGCATTACACGCGACACTGTTTTCCAGATTGCAAGAGCGCAAAATATACAATGCGCTGAAAAACAATTAAAGATTGAAGATATTTACAGCGCGGATGAAGCGTTTTTTACTGGCACCGCGGCGGAGATAACGCCTATTAAATCTCTGGACGACCGTATCATTGGAAACGGCGCGCTTGGCGCAATGACCGCAACCATCAAAAATGCGTTTCAAAATATTACGAACGGAAAAGACAAAACATTTGAACGATTTTTGACGTATGTGTAAAACTATGACAACGCCTTCACTCAAAATCAGAAGCGCTGAACTCACTGGCACAAAAGGCGCGAGCGATTGGATACGGCGAAGCGCGGCCCGAGCAATGCTTCGCGCGGTAAGGTTCAAAGATGAAGACTTTGAAAAGCCTATCATCGCGATTGCATGCCCCTATACAAACGCAACGCCGTGCAACGACCATATCAATATCTTGGGCGAGATATTACAAAAAGAGGTGGCAAAACAGGGCGGGAAAGACATAATCTTTGGAACGCCGGTGGTAAGCGACGGCATTTCCATGGGCACAAAGGGCATGAAATACTCGCTCGTAAGCCGCGAAATTATTGCGGATTCAATTGAAGCGATGGTTGAAGGCTACTTAGTTGACGGGGCGATTACGCTCTCCGGGTGCGATAAAAGCATACCCGGCACCCTTATGCCTCTTGCGCGGACAAATGTTGTGAGTATTACACTTTACGGCGGGACAATTCAGGCTGGGCATTGGAACGGAAATGATCTCACAATCGTAAGTTCATTTGAAGCAATCGGCGCGTGCGGAGCGGGAAAACTAAGCGAGGCAGAGCTTGAAAGCGTAGAAAAACACGCGTGCCCCGGAGCAGGCGCGTGCGGAGGAATGTACACCGCAAACACAATGTCGTCTGCTATTGAAGCTTTGGGCATGAGCTTGCCGGGCGGCGCGTCTCACGCGGCGGTTGATTCGTCAAATCAAATCCATCAAGACAAACAAAAAGACTGTGAAAATTCTGTAAAAGCGTTGTTTGAACTCTTGCGCCAAAACATCAGACCGCGCGACATCATGAGTCGCAAAGCATTTGAAAACGCGATAGCTGTTGTGATGGCGCTTGGAGGCTCCACAAACGCAATTTTGCATCTCATTGCGCTCGCGCATGAAGCGGACGTGGATATTGATATTTCGCTGTTTCAAAAAATCAGCGGAAAAGTCCCTCTCCTTGCAGACATGAAACCTTATGGCAGATATGTGATGTCTGACCTTGATAAAATCGGCGGCGTTCCAATGGTTATGAAATTATTATTTGATGCCGGTTTGATTTACGGAGACTGCATAACCGTAACAGGAAAAACAGTCGCGGAAAATTTACAAAACGTAGGGACAACCCTAGGGTTGTCCCTACATGGTGATCAACAAAATCCCATCATCTATCCAGTTGAAAAACCTTACGCGCCGGCTGGCAATCATATTTTAATTCTTCACGGCAATCTTGCAGAAGAGGGGTGTGTTATTAAATTAAGCGGAAAAACTCTTGAAAAATTCAGAGGTCATGCCCGCGTCTTTGACTGCGAAGAAGACGCGCTAAAGGCAATTCTTGACGCAAAAATAAAAGACGGAGATGTTATTGTAATTCGCTATGAAGGGCCAAAAGGAGGACCCGGCATGCGCGAGATGCTCTCCGTAACCGCGGCTTTGATTGGCGCTGGAAAAGGAAAAACCGTCGCGCTCATCACTGATGGCCGCTTCTCCGGCGGCACGCACGGAATTATGATCGGGCATATATGCCCTGAAGCCGCGATTGGCGGCGTTATCGCGATTGTGAAGGACGGAGATATGATTGAAATAAATCCAAACGCACGCGTGCTTACGCTTGATATTCCAGAACACGAGATAAAAAAACGTCTTAAAGAGTGGGTGCCGCCAAAGCCTCCAGCGCGAGGCGTTCTCTCAAAATATGCAGCGCTTGTTTCCTCCGCGTCAAAAGGCGCAGTAACGAGCTGACAAAAACGCAGTTACTTCAGTTTACCCAACCAAAGTATAACCTTTTTTTCATTATTTTGAACCAAAATTGCCTTTGTATAGCCTAAATTTTTTCTACTCTTATATAGATTTTCTCTCAAATGCATGATGTTAAAAACATTGAGCAAAAAGTCATTTCCTTGTGGATCATAAAAGAGTAGGCCAGATTGGTCTTCAGGAAAGCCTCGCGTTATTGCATCATCAACAGAGATCATATCTCCATTTTTTTCCAAATTCTCCAATACTGTGGGTATATCTATATCTAAGTATATTCCTATATCCGACCCCTCTGGTTGCTTTACTTCTTGACTCATAAAATACATTTAAGAATCATTTGAAAATCCCATTTATCATTCTCAAATAATCCTTACAAAAAAAATAAAACAAGAAACTATATCGCAGAACGTTCAACTCGTCAATCTTGACTATTTTAACGATTTCTATTTAGGATGAAGTATATGAATGAACGCAAATACACTGTTGCAGACGCACTGCTTGACACGCTCAAAGCTCACGGGGTGAGTACAATTTTTGGCTATCCCGGAGGCGCGATACTCCCCTTTTACGATGCTCTGCCTTTTCATACAGACATTGAACACGTGCTTGTGCGCCATGAACAGGGCGCCGCGTTTGCCGCGGAAGGCTTTGCGCGCTCTACCGGAAAAATCGGCGTGTGTTGCGCAACATCCGGGCCCGGCGCAACCAACCTTGTTACCGGCATTGCCGATGCCATGATGGATTCTGTCCCGATTCTCTGCATCACCGGGCAGGTTCCCCTTGAGATGATCGGCAAAGATATGTTTCAGGAAACTGATGTGACCGGCGTTACCTTAAGCATCACCAAGCATAACTATCTCATAGAGCGAGCCGAAGATATAGTACCCATTACAACAGAGGCAATCGCCATTGCGCTCTCCGGGCGGCAGGGACCGGTGCTCATTGACGTGCCGAAGAATATCATGGCCGCGCCGCACCATGAAAAATTTGAAATAAAATCCGCAAACATTCTTGCCCAAAGCGCGTTTGCGCCCGCGTATGAAGGCATATCAGATGATCTCGCGCAAAGCGTCATTAATGCGCTCGCGCAGGCAAAGCGGCCGATTCTTCTTGTGGGGCAGGGAGTAAAGCACGCAAGCGCGAGCGAACTGGCAGAGCATTTTATTGAAATCACGAATATCCCGACCGTCACCACGATTCTTGCAAAAGGCATTGTTTCCGAAACAAATCCTCATTATCTCGGTATGCTCGGCATGCACGGATTTTATCACAGCAATCATGCCATGCACAATGCGGATCTGATACTCAATATCGGATCGCGCTTTGACGACCGCATCGTCGGGCGCTACGACGTGTTCGGGAAAAATTCGCTCATTATTCACGTTGATATTGACCGTTCAGAGCTGAACAAAGTGGTTGAAACGCACATTCCCGTTCATTGCGACGCAAAATTATTCTTAGAAAAAATGCTCGCGCACCCCGATATCAAAAAACTGCATATTCCGGACTGGCAGAAAAAAATTCAAGAGTGGAAACAGGAAAAGCCCTACCAAAAAACAACCGAACATTTCAGCATGAGAAACTGCCTTGCGGCAATCATGGAGGAGGTGAAAAAAGAACCAGAGCGCTTCATCATTGTTGCGGATGTGGGACAGCACCAAATGTGGGCCGCACTCTCCTGCTCGGTTCACTCGCCGCATCATTTTCTCACATCAGGCGGAGCTGGCTCCATGGGCTTTGCGCTTCCCGCGGCAATGGGCGCGGCGTTTGCGCATCCGGATAAAACAATCCTTTGCATTACCGGGGACGGCGGCGTGCAGATGAACATTCAGGAGCTTGGAACAATCAAAGCGTACAATCTGAAGGTGAAAGTCTGCGTCCTCAATAATTTTTTCCTCGGCATGGTTCGCCAGTGGCAGGAACTGTTTTATGACAACAATTATTCCCACGTTGCGTTTTCAAACCCGGATTATACACTGCTTGCGAAAGCCTACGGAATAGAAGGCGCCCTGATTGATGCCAAAAATTGCCATGAAATGCCTGTTTTGCTTTCAAAAATGCTGAATGACCCCGGCCCGCGCGTGGTTGAATTTCGAGTTGAAAAAGAAGATAACGTGTATCCCATGGTGCCTGGCGGAAAGCATTTGGGGGAAACAATAACGGGGTAGCTACGCGCCATGTAGGGGCTGTTCGCGAACAGCCCCTACTTCACTTCACAATATGCCTGATGACGTCTACACAACTGAACAGCGCGCCAAAGAGCACTCACTGCACTTCATTAATATCAAAGTGCGCAATGTAGTGGGTATTTTAAACAGGATCGCCTCGCTCATGCGCAGGAAACGCTATAACATGGAAGAGGTGAGCGTGTCTTTTGAAAGTAACGATACAGCGTATATTCTCGTTGCGGTTGACGGCAGGCTTGTTGACGTAACGCAAGTAATGCACCAAATTGAAAAGCTGTATGATGTAATTTCCGCGCAAGACGTGACTGACCAAAAAGACAAGCTCTATAACGCGATATACGTTGACGCAATGGATGAACGAGCACTTGCAGAGCTTCCCCAAAAACCGCTCCGCATTGTGTTTGCCGAAAACGGCGTCAAAGGCGTTTTTATGCTTTCACTTGAAGAAACAGCGCCGTTTATCAGTGCGTTAACAAACAACAAATTGCGCTCTATACGGCGCGTCATCAATTTATGTTAATTCGGACGGCCTCTACTATACGTTCAAAGTTTTATCTATAGTTAAACAAAATATATGCCTATGCCGCACATTATGCTCACAGAAAAAGACACCTCGCTTGATCCATTAAGAGGCAAAACCGTTGCCATTATCGGATGTGGATCCCAAGGACACGCCCATGCCTTAAACCTGCAGGAGAGCGGTATAAAAGTTGTCGTCGGGCTTCGCAAAGGATCCAAAACATGGGCAAAAGCAGAGGCCGCCGGGCTCACCGTAAAGGAAACCGCAGATGCCGCAAAAGAAGCAGATATTATTATCCTGCTCGCGCCCGATACAAAACAGCCGCAGATATACGAACACGATATTCTCCCGCATCTTGCGCCGGGCAAATCTCTCGCGTTTGCACACGGATTCAACATTCACTATAAAACAATTATCCCGCCAAAAAATATTGACGTCTGGATGGTTGCGCCAAAAGGCCCGGGGCATTTGGTGCGCAAAGTCTACACCGAAGGATTTGGCGTTCCGTGCCTTGTGGCGGTGCATCAAAACGCAACCGGAAAAGCCAAAGACATCGCGCGTGCGTACGCTACTGCCATCGGCGGCGCGCGCGCGGGCATCATTGAAACTGATTTCAAAGAAGAAACCGAAACCGATCTTTTTGGCGAGCAAGTTGTTCTGTGCGGCGGCGTTACCCAACTTGTGATGAAAGCGTATGAAACGCTCGTTGAGGCCGGCTATAAAAGCGAGGTTGCCTATTTTGAATGTCTCCATGAATTAAAACTGATTGTTGATTTAATTTATGTCGGCGGAATCAGCGCCATGAACTATTCCATTTCAGATACAGCGGAATGGGGCGAGTATATCTCCGGCGAAAAAATTATTGACGAAAACACGAAATCACGCATGAAAGACGTACTTGCAAAAATTCAAGACGGTTCTTTTGCAAAAGAGTGGATCAAAGAAAACCAAGACGGTCTGCCGCGCTTTAACAAATACAGAAAAAAACTTATCAGCCATCCGATTGAATCAATCGGCGAGGAACTCCGCAATATGATGAACTTCTTATTTATTTCAAGCAAATTTATGCCACATTTCTTTGCCTCCTGTATCGCCTCTTCAGAATACCATGGTGTAATTAAAAGCCCGCCGTCTTTTTCTGCAAACTCTTGATCAAGGTGCCCAAGAGCGCGTGCAACTCCATCTGCGCGCGGCTGTCCGTACAAAGACGCAACTTGCTTCAGTTGTTCAGAAAATTCTTCACAGAAAAAATTCGCTTCATCTGGTGTGATACTTTCTATTTTTTTCCATATCTTTTGAGGGTCAATTTTGCCGTCTGACGCCGCAACTAATTCCTCCACGAACTCCGCCAATTCTTTCTTATGCTTCTTGCTATATTCCGGAAATGTCCCGCTATTTCCATGTATTTTATAACCCCGATTTAAAACGCGAATATGCCCTAAAAACAACCCTCGCACATCATCAGCATCTTGCATGGAAGCATCATCACCGTCATCCGCATCGTCTGCCTCTTGCGGCGGATATGCGACATAGTGTTTATCCTGCGGAGCCGTTCTTTCTGTTTCTGTTGCCTCGCTTTGTTCATCTAAATCGGAAGGAGAAGCGCCGGCGCTTTCGTCTATTTCCATCACCTCTTCAGGGCATACTAATGCCTTATAGTTGCGCAAAACAAGCGCGTCCAGAAAACAGCGCAAATCTTCTTTGCACGATAAAGGCTTCCCATCGCCTCCGGCGGAGTAAAGTTCAAGTGTGTGTGTATCAAGATTCAAAACAAAGTTATGCTTGGACGTTTCAATCTTAACGCGCAAACTTCTCCCATCAACATAATCAAACTGGATGCTTAAAATTCTAAAAATAGTTTTATCGTCTTCTGTCTGTTCTCCTTTTTTTCTGCGGCGCGGCTTAAGAACAATCATTTCATCTGGGGTTATCAAAACTGGAGAGAAATTTATCTTAATATTCGGCCGTACGCGCGTTATAACACGCTCCTGGCGGGTTTGTATTTCCCGCTTGATCAGTTCATTCTCCTGTGCAAGCGCCTCTCTCTGCTCCGGCGTAAACCAAAACGACAAATACGAAAATGTTTTCACCATATCCGCATCGGCAATATCAACTCGCTCCACGCTTTGGCTCATCTGGTTTACAATCAGCCTGCGCGCATCTTTAAGCGTCCGTCCCTGTATATTCTCAAATGGAAGTAAAGTGTGCAAAGACGCGCCGTTTGGAAACGTCAACGCTATACCATTATCAATCTTCTGTTCTTTAATGCAATTAAGCGTTCTCATCGCCGGATGTGAAAATACATCTTTCATCGGACTGTCAATCGCAAACATTGCATCATACCCAAGCGTCCCGGTTGCCTGCCTTTTAAAATAACTGGCAATCTTTTCCTTCCATGGATCTTGATTCATTGCCTTAAGGCTTGCTTGAGCAATCATATCAATGATTTCCCCTGACGCGCCTCTAGCCGCAAGATTCGTAAGCAGATCGTCAACAATATATTGCGAGGTATACTGTTTTTTATCTGGAACATCTGCAAGCGCCTCTGTCGCAACCATATAAAACATCCTCTGCCCTACACATTTATAAATATCCTTCGGGAAAATATCCGTCTGCCAGCTCAAAATTTTAAGCCCAGCCTGAAATGTAAATTCATCTCCTCGTAGAGAGCTTTGCATAACGGCTTGAGCAAAAGCAAACATAAAATACACCATTGCTTTCTGGCGCAACTTAAACTGCCTGCTTGCAATCAGCTTTTCGTTGTCAACCGGAGCATTCTCCGGCATTAACCCAATTTGCGTATAATAGTGATGCAGTACCGATCCCGCTACCTGCCGTTCAAGCGTACTGTTTGTTTCTAAAACATAGTGTAACCATCGCTCCAGCTGGTCCGGGGCGGCATATTTCTCTAAAGCAAATTCCAAACTTCTGCTATCCGTCTGAATGCACCGGCAAATGCACTCTTTAAATTTTCCTAAATTAGGGTTTGGTTCCCCCATGAGACGAGAGATAAAGGTGCATATCACCCATAAAAAACAAGCGATACTCCCTTATTTCTTGCTGAACACCTGCATCATCAATAGACGCTTCAAGCTGAATGAGCATCTTCATATATTCGATGAAATCGTCTGGGGTTTGCAGTAATTTTTTAAAAGATTCCTGTACAACGCGCGTTTTTTCTTTCGTTCCGTTTGCTTTTGCAAATTTGTCTATATCCTCCCAAATGAGCGCAAAAAACTTTAACTCCGGATGGTCTCTATGAAGACGATCTGCGGCGTCAATCTGCGCTTCCGGTTCAAGCAAAAAGAAAGGAGATTCATACTTGCGC
>Ga0075956_122_pt1 | contig 11170 bp, 14 predicted proteins | sample RifGroA2_FD_68050 | JGI IMG/M metagenome (GOLD analysis project Ga0075956, IMG submission 68050) | Parcubacteria bacterium GW2011_GWA2_44_12 | reverse complement strand
CGCCGCCCTCCACGCCATATCAAACAAAACGCGCATGGTGTCCGCAATGGTTTGATCTTCAATGCGAACGACAAATAAGTTAAATTCGTGCAGACGAAACATGGCGCACACATTGCCATACAACATATTATCATTATGTATCAGTTCGCTGTCCGCAACGCGCACGCGGTACGTTGCCCCTGCGATTCGCAAAAAACTCCGCGCGATGCGCCGCGCTTCTTTTGTGTCTGCGATAATTTCGCGGCCGGTAATGCCGCGCTCTTTTATTTTTTCCGCGATGTTAAGCGACGCGTGGGGAAATAATTTTTCCACCGTTACCAAGTTTGACCACGCGCAGAAACTCTGCGCCTGCACAACTTCTTCATAAATGCGTTCAATTCCTACTTCGCCTTCCAGTATAACTACTTGCGGTTTCCCTGTTGAAGTTGCGCGGAGCGCCGCAAGTTCTGGCAAAACAGTTTCAAGTTCAGCAAGGCTGTTTCGCACGCGGCGCAAAAGCGCTTCTATATCCGTAGCGCGATAATACTGCCGTTTCCCAACCGCTGATTTTTCCATAAGCCCGCGCTTTAAAAGTTCGTCTATATACAAATAGACAGTTGGGCGTTTTAATCCGCTTTTTTGGGCGATTTGCGCAACCGACACAGTTCCAAAAGGCAAAGCCGCTAAATAAATCTTGGCGGCCTTTTCATTTAAACCAAATGATGCCATTGACGAAAAAAGATCGTTTTCCATAAAAAAAGTTTAAACAATCTGACAAATTTTGTCAATAATTCTGACGATATAAAACCACATTGATGCTTTAGTTAAGGCATTTTTGTTTAAAATTTTATATCAATTGATACTATCAATAGACAATTAACATCATAATAGTTATACTGCAATGTTTTAATAATACTCTCGCGATTAGTGGTGGGGTCATCATTATTCATGCAGGAAACATCATCTTTATGAAAAAAACATATATCATACTTGCAGTGATTATCGCGGGTTTCATCGGCATCTTTTTAGTTCTGTTTGGCATTTCCAACGCGCCTAAAACAAAAACATCAACAGAACCCCTGCGGATTGGGATCAATCCATGGATAGGGCATGGTTTGTACTATGTTGCCAAGGAAAAGGGATTTTTTGAAAAAGAGCAAATTGCTGTTGAAGTTATTCCGGTTGATGACAGCGGCATAGGAAAACAGCTCATAGCCACGAATAAACTTGACGCGCTCTCGTTGATCCATCGCTGATTAAAAATCTTTACAAATAAACAACAGGATATATGCGAGAAACAGAACTCACAAAACAATTAGAATATTCCGACTACCTTGAAGGCACAAGAAAAATTCTTGAACAAAGCAAGGCGGAAACCGAACCGTACAAGGTAACAATTCTTGGAAAAGAATTTATTGTGTATCCTAATGTTTTTTCTCCTAAATATTTCAACGATACGGAGCTGTTCGCGGAAAATCTGCCTGTCAGAAAAGGAGAAGAACTGCTGGAAATCGGTCCGGGGACTGGAGCAATTTCAATAATTGCTGTTTATAAGGGAGCGAAAAAAGTTTTAGCGATTGATATTAACCCCGATGCTGTTGTCAATATACAGGCGAACATTGCACTGCATCAGATGAAGGAGAAAACTGAGGTAAGGCAGGGATATCTTTTTACGCCACTAAAGCAAGGCGAGAAATTTGATGCCATTTTTTGGAACACCCCGTTTGGCTTTGTAGAAAATCAAGACATCTCTGATTTGGAAAAGGCAGTATATGATCCGGGCTATAGATCCACCGAAAATTTTATGAGAGAAGCAAGGGCGCATTTGAAGGAAGGCGGCAGAATTTTAATCGGCTTCAGCACCACTTTGGGCAGATTTGATTTGTTGCAAAAATTTGCGAAAGACGCGGGATTGTCGTTAAAGATGATATATGAAACGGAATCAGAAGAAACGCATCCCGTGAAGTTTGAGATATTTTCAGCTCAAGCGTAGTAACAAACCTAATGCAACAAGCTGATTAAAAATTTTCTTAAAAAATTCCTTCTTGCTCCTCCTTCTTGGTACTTTGATAATTTCCGGCAACATTCGCGTTTGCGGAAGTCATCAGAGCATCAAACACTCTGAACCTATGACAAGGGGATGAATCTTCTCTTTCATCGAAAGGAGGTGAAAACAACGAAGATTCTCCGGCAAGTTTTTTTGGCGGCGGTCGCGATTTTGGCAATAGCCGCCGCCTCCGTCTCGTCCGACAGGTTAATCGTGAAAGCCGAGAGTAATCAAGGAGGTACCCCTGTGGTAAGCCTCTTTGATTACTTTGAGAACGGGGCGAAGATTTGGACGCTTGATGCGCTCGGTTCGTCTCCCGTACTCTACGGAGGTTTCTCGTATAATTTTAGCGGATTTTCCGCCGAGTTCGTTCCCGGGTTAGTTTTTAACCGCGAAGAAAGACTCTCGCTTAAGGATATTGTCCTTGACGCGGATGTCTTTTTTGACCACGGAAGATTTTCTTTTTCCGTGATCCAACGAGCTTGGCGGAATCCAAAGACAAGTTCCATTCAGCTTGTTTTTGAATCATGAGGCCGTCGCCACCTTTGGCAAGTGGCGAGTAGGCCTCCGCCATCTGTCTTTCTTCACTCCGAGTATGAATTCATTCAAACTCGGACCCGCATTGGGAAGACAATACGGGAAGGTCAAATTTACAATCTGGCCGTGGAGAAATATGCTTGGAGCAAGAGAGGCGGGACTCTCACTTCAAGCAAAAGTGGTTTTTACCTATTAACTTAGCAGGTAGAAACCACCCTGCCGCGTAAGTTTAAATGGGGGCGCGGCGAGGTAATAGCAACCCCAAATCCCTTGTCAAAGAAGAGCTCATGTGATGTTCATTATTCAAACAATGATTTCCACATGAGCTCTTCTTTCTTTTTACAACTCGTCTTTTCTCAAAAATTTGCAATCCCTTTTGCGCGTCCACGCTCCCACGCGCTGAAACTGACGAAAGAATTTTTTGACTGGGAGACGCGCGTTGCGGGGGTGCTGGAATCAAACTAGCTTTTGAAATCATACGTTAATAAGCGATCCGCACTGTTTGTACTTTTTCTACCTCTTCTGCTTTACAAAACGCTACGATCGGGGGATAAGTAGCGTGGTTTTTGGAAATACAAACTTGACAAAACTAGTGACGTATGTTTGAATGACCTGTTTTCTATGAACGAGGAAGAAAAACAACCTATCCATACCGAAGAAAGCGTGATTGAATACCCGCATTATCCTTTTTTAGGGGTAAAGGAGAAACTGCGCCGGATTTTGATTGGTGATTTAAACGACTCAAAGGCAGTAAGCGATGCAACAAATAGCTTGTATGAAGATTTTAACACCGCTTTATTCATTAACGCCATTGATATCGCAACAGACGGAAATAACATATTTGAGGTTGCGGCAATACACGACGTGATTGCTGAATCTCAAGAGCTAATGAGAGAAATAAAGGAATGGATTACCGCATTAAGCGCGCTTTGGACGCATCATATTGTTGAAAGAATACACAACAAAACGCTCGCAAACGCCGCGCGCGAAGAGGCAATGGATATTGGCATGTCGCGCGATCATCTCTTGACATCCGTCTTTGTAGAAACGCTTAAGGCAGGCGAAGTAAACTTTCAAAATTTGCGACGGACACTTATCCAAAAACTCAAAACTTTGACCTATAATCATATATACGACGCATGTGATGCAACACTTGCTCCGCTTGAAGCGCCCGATCACCCGGCACATCACTTGGTAACGATCACGCAAAAATTGCTCAATGTGGAAAAGAAGCTACTGTACCCTTTGCAAACGCATATAGCACGTGGAGGTATAACCGGCTCTAACGTCTATTATGACGCGCTTCTCCTCATTCCAAAGCTTGTTCTTAAACGCGACGCTCCTATCTCTCCCGAAGAAAAGCAACACATTCGCGCAGTGTACAACAACAGCGCGCCTCTCTTCGGGCATCTTGCTTTTGGTCCTATTGATAAAACTATGTTTATAGAAGAAGTGATCAGTGAGGAACGAAACCATGTCATAAAGAGTCGTTTTTTACCAGAGTGTTTTGAAATCAAAAAGCATGGTTCCGGGCCGCTCTATGAGCAAGTGCGCATCAAACAAGAAGCCATGGCTCGTATGCGATCTCCAGAAATATTGGGACAATTTATAGAGATGCAGATACAAAACCAAGTGCACATGAGTGACTATACTGGCCTTTCTGTCTCGCAAAAACAAATAGAACAAACGGCATCTCAACTTAAAAAATACTACCAATCAGAGTATCAGATCAAGCATCCGATTGACCTTGGCCAAACCGAAAGTTATATGTGCGCCGCCGCGCATACCGATGCGCTAAAACGCATGCAAACGATTATTGGAAACACATGGGAGCATTACTATGTGCCGATCATCAACGATGTGTCACCAATAATGCAAAAATTCGCATAATAAACGCGGCAGAGTTTCACAAGTTCTACAAAAAATATTCATAGGAGAGAATATTTTTATGTCCAATATATACAAAGTAAAAGACAGCTATTTCAAAAGAGCAAAACGTGAAGGGTATAAAGCAAGGTCAGTATTCAAGCTTGAGGAAATTGACAAGAAATATCACCTGTTCCATGAAGGAGACGCGGTGCTTGATATTGGTTGTTTTCCGGGAAGTTTTTTGCAGTACATTTCCATGCGCATCGGAGAAAGCGGCATTGCAATTGGTATAGATATGCAGAGAGTGAGCCTGCGCGCGCAGAATGTAAAAACCTATGTATATGATATTTTGTCGCCTGAATTCAGCGAGTTTTTGCGTGCCAAGAATTTTATTTTTGATGTTATCACAAGCGATGCCGCGCCACACACAAGCGGCGTGAAAGAAGTAGATCACGCGTGCTCAATGGAGCTGTGCGAGCGCGTTCTTGAAATCACAGAGCAATCGCTTTGCGAAGGCGGCTGGCTCTTAATAAAAGTATTTGTAGGGAGCGATTTTAGCGAGTTTTATAACACGCTCAAAAAACAGTTTCTGGAAGTTCGTTCAATAAAACCAAAAGCCTCGGCGCGATCAAAAAAAGAGGTCTATCTTCTTGGAATGGGCAAGCGCTGAAAGCGACGATATAGGCAATTCTGAAAAAGTTTAGTATACTACAAAAGCAAGAGGTAAAGGTCGAACGAATTACTATCCATTAAAAATTTATTTTTATGAAAATAGCGCATATTATTACGTTTCTCCTCCTCATTATCGGAGGAATCAATTGGCTCCTTGTGGGAATCGCGAAATGGGATATTGGCAACCTCTTTGGAGGGCAAGATGCAACGATATCGCGTGTTATTTACGTGCTCGTCGGTCTTTCTGCGGTGTACGCAATTGCCACACATAAAAAAGAGTGCAAAGCATGTTGCGGCGGAAAGGACGAATGTTGCGGCGGGAAAAAAGACACACAAGAACCGGCAAAATCTGCACAGCCATCCTAAAAAAGAGACCATTTTTACGCATAAACGGCTCGCAACAACAGCGGGCTGTTTTTTTTGCTTTACAACTACAAACAGACATCTCATTGAGGATAGACAAACATAAAATTTGACAGTACAATAGATATACTTTAATATTTTTTAATGACGGAATAAGCTACGTCTTTTATATACCCTATGGCACAGCTTCTCACTGAACAAAATTTTGACGAACTCGTGCTCAAGAGCCATAAGCCCGCGTTTATAGAATTTTTTGCGTCGTGGTGCGGGCCGTGCAAAATGCTCTCCCCAATTATTGATGAGCTCGCGGAAGAATATAAAGACAAAGATGTTATAGTTGCGAAAATAAATGTAGACGACAATAATCAGATTGCCTCAAAGTATGGGGTCATGTCTATTCCCACGATGCTGTTCTTTACCCGCGATGGAGACATCGCGCATACCATGGCTGGCGTTCAGCGCAAAGAAAAAATCAGAGAAAAAATAGACGAACTTCTCGTTGCATAACACAGTGGAAAGCGATGTATAAGCCATCGCTTTTTTTTCACACACACTTTTATGTATGATGTCCTCATTATTGGCGCGGGCGGAACAGGCATGTCTGCGGCAATTTATACCACGCGCTATGATTTAAAAACACTGATTTTAACGAAAGATATCGGAGGGCAGGCCGCCCTTACTGAAGTGATTGAAAATTATCCGGGAATTGAACGCATTGGTGGGTACGAATTGATGGAGAACTTTAAAAAACACGCTGAAAAATGCGGGGCCGAAATAGTGCTTGACCCTGCCAAAAAGATTGTTCAAATTGAAGGCGGTTTTGAAGTACACACCGAGAGCAAAAGCGTTTTTAGCGCAAAAACCGTTATTGTAACGAGCGGGCTTGAACATAAAAAATTAGGCATTCCCGGGGAAGATAAATTTTACGGGAGAGGCGTTGCATACTGCGCCACCTGCGACGCTCCGCTGTATCGGGATAAAACAACCGTGATTGTCGGCGGCGGCAATTCAGCGCTTGAGGGCGCAGAGGTTCTTGGAAGAATCGGCAAAAAAGTGTATAGCGTTGTACGAGGCGCCGCGTATTTTGGAGAGGCGGAGGTACTGCGCACGGTAGTGCAAAACCCAAAAATTGAGGTATTTTATAACTCAATAGTTACTGAAATTGAAGGCGAAGCAAAAGTTACCGGAGCGATAATTAAAAACAAAAAAACTGGCGAGACGACAAACGTAGAGGCAGACGGCATTTTTGTAGCAATCGGATGGGCCGCAAAAAGCGAGTGGCTTGGGGATTTTGTTGAACGCACGGAAACAGGAGAAGTGCTTGTGGAAGTAAGCGGAGAAACAAAAACTCCGGGGCTGTTTGCGGCTGGCGATATTACGAAACTCCCCACAAAACAGCTCGTTGTGTCTGCTGGAGAGGGCGTCAAAGCGGCTCTTCGGGCAGTGCAGTACATACGATCCGGGAAATAACCCAGGATATTTTTAAAAAAAATTTATTTATATACTCAACATCGTTCTATGCAAAACCCTTTTGAGAATGCAATGAAACAGCTTGAAAAAGCTGCCGGTTATATTACCATGCAACAAGACACGCTTACGCGCATGAGGTTTCCAAACAGAATTATACACATTGCGATTCCGGTAAAAATGGACAAGGGAAATACAAAAGTGTTTGAAGGATACCGCGTGCAATATAACAATGCCCGGGGGCCGTATAAAGGGGGAATCCGGTTTCACCAGGATACGGATTTAAACGAGGTCAAAGCGCTTGCATTTTGGATGGCAATAAAATGCGCGGTGGTTGATATTCCGCTCGGCGGCGGCAAAGGAGGCATAACGATAAACCCGAAAGAACTTTCTTTGCAAGAACTGGAAAAGCTTTCGCGCGGTTTTGTGCGCGGCATGTTTGAGGTGATTGGCCCTACAAAAGATATTCCCGCGCCTGATGTAAACACTACTCCGCAGATCATGGACTGGATGACCGATGAATTTTCAAAACTGGCAGGCGCGCATCAGCCCGCAACTTTCACGGGGAAGACCATTCCTGCCGGAGGAAGCGAAGGCCGCGGAACCGCAACAGGGCAGGGGGGTTTTTACATTCTTGAACGAATCGCGCAAAAGCTCTCCTTAAAACCGAGTGGAGCAACAGTTGTGATACAAGGGTTTGGCAATGCAGGGCAGAACATGGCTCTGTTATGCCACAAAGCCGGGTATAAAATAATCGGGCTTTCTGATTCAAAAAGCGGAATTTGCTTTAAAGAAGGCGGGTTTAACATTGAAAAAGTGATTGCCCATAAACAAAAAACTGGAAGTCTGGAGCACTATGAAGGCGCTCTCTCTCTTACAAATGAGAAGCTCCTTGAGATGGAATGCGATGTGTTAGTGCCGGCGGCGCTTGAAAATACCATCACGGAAAAAAATGCCGAAAGAATCAAAGCAAAAATTATTATTGAACTTGCGAACGGCCCCACCACCCCTTCAGCAGATGTGATTTTGGAGAAGAATGGGGTTACCGTGGCGCCGGATGTACTCGCAAACGCCGGCGGCGTGGCAGTGTCTTATTTTGAGTGGTTGCAGAATATGAATAACGAGAAGTGGAGCGAAGCGCAGGTGCTTGAAAAACTTCAGCCCCTGATGAATAAAGCGTTTGACAGCGTATGGGAACTCAAAAATGAAAAAAATATTTCCATGAGAACAGCCGCGTTTGTTTGCGCGGTGCAAAGAATCATCGCAAAAATGGAGGCATAGGGTTGTGCAGAAATATGCCCGCGACAGTGGCAAAAAAGCGTTCTCTGCGCTATACTTAATCAGGTAAAAGGAGTGGAAACCCTGGCTCGCTTCGCGGGCTGGGGTTTTTTGATTTACACGCTTCCAAATTCTCTTTACACTACCAGTATGAAATACCCCACATTCACATGCGAAACCGAGCTGATTCAAGAAGGGTATGCGCGCATTGGCGGAATAGATGAAGCCGGGCGCGGGGCATGGGCAGGACCGCTTGTATCTGCATGCGTGGTTTTGCCGCATGATTTTGCACTGCGGGGATGGGGAGTGAACGATTCAAAAAAGCTCTCACCAAAAAAACGCGAAGAAATCAGCGCGGTTATTAAAGAACGGACGCTTGATTTTGGCATCGGGCGCGTGTCCCCTGAAGAAATTTTTTCGCTCGGGCTTTCCCGCGCGAACCGCCTTGCGATGGAACGGGCGGTTGCCGCGCTTTTAAAGTCGCCGGATTATCTTTTGATTGACGCGTTTTTTATAAAGGCGAATGTGCCCATGAAAATTTTTATCAAGGGCGACGCAGTAATTGCTTCTATTGCGGCGGCGTCAATTATTGCAAAAGTTGAACGGGATAGAATCATGAGAGAGCTTGCGCCCGCATACCCGCAGTACTATTTTGAAAAACACAAAGGCTATGGGACGAAATTACATCAGGAGTGTTTGAAAAATTACGGCATTTGTGCTATTCATAGAAAGTCGTACCGACCGATCCGGCAGATAATGAAAGAGACAATTTCTTAAGGAGAGGTGCCAGAGTGGTTGAACGGGGCGCTCTCGAAAAGCGCTTTCCGCTGATGAAGCGGAACGTGGGTTCGAATCCCCCCCTCTCCGCCAATTTAAAACAGCACTGTGGATAGCCGCCCTTTATTTTCTACTTTTGTTCTAGTATAATGAGGGTGCCAAAATAAAAAAATGATCTGGCGCAATTCTTATGCTTACAAAAAAGCAAAAAAAGATTCTTGATTATCTTCAGGCATATCATCAAAAAATTATGAGCAAAACTCAATCTAACACAGGACGATTTAGCAAGAAAATCAGGCGTTAAATATACCACCCTTTCAAAAATTGAAAGCGGCGTTGTTACAAAACCAACTGTGCATATAATGGCAAAAATTGCCGAAGCACTTAACACAAGTATAGAAAATTTATTAAAATAAACTTATGGACGGACCTAATTTTGAAAAATTCAGTTTCTCTCAGAAACGAAATCCTCGCAAGGATGAATTATTGGCTCGACAGCGAGAAGGGCAAAAATTATCCCGTGAAGATGCGGCAGAATTACAGGGAATTTTTGCTTTCCCTGACAATCCGCGAGGAGCCGACCTTTTAATGAGAGATGTTTTGGGAAAAACAACAGAAAAAGAAAAAACAGAATTAAAAAAACATTTTCAGCGCGAACAATTTAGCCCAGAAGTAAACGCTCTCTGGGATCGTGTAGAAGCGGGAGATCCTAATGTCGTCCAAGTCACAATGAGTCAGGGAAAAGCAATTGAAGTTTCCGTAGCTGGCCAAGAAAAAATAATTTGGACTTATGGATTGGGTGGCTGTTATGGTTGTTTGGTGTTTACCGAACATCTTGATGGTACGCGTAATGCTGTTTTAACACATTATCCACCTACTGAAATATCTCAAGATTTAGCTAAATTGCGAGAGCTTATAGGCAAAAGCCACAAGATGAAAGAAGCATCAACAAAGCAAACTGTTTTGGTCATGGCGGCTGGTGAATGGGTCCAAGACCCAATTACTAAAAAAAGTTCTTTTGGAGTTAGAGATCAGCAGACAGCCGACTTATTAGCTCTTGCGGTTCAAACAGAGCTCGGAGCAGGAGTTGATATAAAATTAGAGCCTTATTCTGAAAATCAAACGGATGACATGAAAGATCAAGGAACACTATTGGTCCATATTCCGGCATCCGGAAAAGGTGAAGCAAGATACAGAAGTTGGTTTAGTGGTGGAACATTAGGGAAACAAGAACCGAAAAAGTAATAATGAGGGTGCCAAAATAAAAAATGATCTGGCGCGATTCTTATGCTTACAAAAAAGCAAAAAAAGATTCTTGATTATCTTCAAGCATATCATCAAAAAAATGATTATAGCCCGTCGCACCAAGAAATAAAAAAACATTTCAAACTCTCTTCTGTTTCAACAGTAAATCATTACATGCAAATTTTGCAGAAAAAGGGTTATATCCAACGAGAAAAACATATAGCACGGTCTGTTGAAGTTGGCAGGCGCGAGATGTCGGTTACTATTCCGTTTAAAGGATATATTGCCGCAGGCAAGCCAATTGAGGCTATTGAGGAATACAAAACGATAACCGTGCCAAAGAATTTAGTTTCTGTTTCCGGGCAACATTTTGCCCTTGGCGTGAAGGGAGAGAGCATGATTGACGAAGGCATTCTTAACGGCGATACGGTTATTATCAGAAAACAAAGCGATGTTGAAAACGGCGAAACCGCGATTGCTTTGATAAACGGCAGTGAGGTTACATTAAAAAAGATATTTAAAGAAAAAAATCGCATTCGCCTCCAGCCAGCCAACCCTCAATTAAAGCCATTTTATGCAAAAAGCGTTGTTATTCAAGGCAAGGTGATTAGTGTTTTTAGGAGGATAGAAGAGCGGGAGAAAAAAGAGGGAAAAAATTATGAAAATTAAACAAGAAAACAATATAAGCGAGAGTCAAATTGAGGATGCGTTGGTGGCAAATTTAGTTTTTTTAGCCAAAACACTTAAAGTGCCCGCAGATATAAAATTGATCGCCCGCCAGTTGAAGTTGAAGTCTGTAGGGGAACGGATTGATTTACTTTTGTCTAGTGGAAAACGTTTATGCCTTGTTGAATTAAAGGTTGTTGGTTTTTCTAATGATTGGTTAAAGCAAATTATTTCATATCGTGATGAGTTGATAAATTTGCAAAATGCTGG
>Ga0075956_112_pt2 | contig 12310 bp, 16 predicted proteins | sample RifGroA2_FD_68050 | JGI IMG/M metagenome (GOLD analysis project Ga0075956, IMG submission 68050) | Parcubacteria bacterium GW2011_GWA2_44_12 | reverse complement strand
CCAATCTGTATACCACTCCTAAAAAATGCGGTTCATCTTCTCCCCGAAACATCGCGCCTAAAAAATCTTTACACAGCACTCGTATCGTACTATGATGATCAGGAGCATTTCTTCAATAAAGTGGGCTTTTTGAAATCTCTTGATGAAACCTCGCGCGCTCTCGTCCAAAGACTTGATCTCTTGGAGGACAAAGACTATGAAAGCATGGATGCAAAATCAGCGTGCGACGAGGTTGAACGGCTGAAAGAACATTTCTTTGCGCGGCTGAAACAGCGGCGCAAAAAACAGCTCTCGCAAAAATTGAAGGCCGCTGAACTGAACAATAACGAGCATGAAGTTCAGCGCATTCTTGATCAACTGCAAAAATTACTTGCGGAAATATAACCGTCAAAAATTTTTAAATTTTAATGTTTTCATCCCTCGCTCTGCGGGGTATGAAACTAAGTTTTTATCACTATGGCAAAAGTAAAACCGCCTCCTCAAAAAGGCGGGCGCGCGAAAAAAAACACACCTTCTTCCCGCACGCGCAGAAAAGCACAACCACCGGCTCAAAAGAAAAAAACAAATGCCGCGACAAAGCCCCCAAAAAAGTCCCCAATAAAAATAGCGGCTCTGCCAAAAACGAAAAAATTCGCCAAAAAAGCTTCGCCAAAAAAACGCTTTCAAAAAACTGCGTATCAAAAGAAAAAGCATGACCAAAAACCAAAACTTGAGTACAAATTTCGGCCCGCGCCGACCCATGAGGAAATAGGTATCTTCATTAAAAAGGGGCGGACGCGCGGTTTTGTGACTGAACAAGAACTGCTTTACCTCTTCCCGAATGTTGAAGATTATTTGGATTTGTTTGACGACATGCTGGCTGAATTAGAATATAACAGCATTGTGGTGATAGAAAACGCAACCACGCTTTTATCGCCGATTGCGCCCAAAAAAGAGGAGGCGCCCAAAAAAGGGACAAAGAAGAAAAAGAAAAGTTCAGCATCCTATGTGTTGGACGTAGAAAAAAAGTTCCTTGATCTCTCTGATATTTCCGCGGATTCAATTCAAATGTACTTGCGCGAAATAGGAAAAGTAGTTCTTTTAAAGGCGGAGGAAGAAATATCGCTTGCCAAACGCAAAGATCAGGGCGATTTGGAAGCAAAAAAAAGGTTAATAGAAGCAAACCTTCGCCTCGTTGTGAGCATTGCGAAAAAATTCACGGGAAGAAGCCTTTCGCTGTTGGATTTAATTCAAGAAGGCAATATCGGGCTGTTTCGCGCAGTTGAAAAGTTTGATTATCAAAAGGGGTACAAATTTTCAACATACGCAACATGGTGGATACGTCAGGCAATTACGCGAGCGCTTGCGGATCAATCCCGCACTATTCGCATTCCTGTGCACATGGTGGAAACAATTAACCGCTTCCAGCAGGTAGAACGGCGGCTCACGCAGGATTTAGGAAGATCCCCTCTGCCGGAAGAAATTGCCGCAGAAATGGGAGAGCAAGTAGAAAAAATTCACCATATTATAAAAATATCCCAAGATACGGTGTCTCTTGAAACATCGGTTGGAGATGAAAATAATGATAAAGACAGCACGTTGGGCGATTTCATTGAAGATCTAAAAACAATCTCGCCCGACAAGGTAGCGGCAATGGAGCTTTTAAAAAACCACGTAAGGGAAGTGATCTCCTATCTGAACCCGCGCGAGCAGAAAATTATAGAAATGCGGTTTGGCATTCCAGACGGCGTTCCCCACACGCTTGAAGAGGTTGGAAGCGAATTTGGCGTTACCAGAGAGCGCATCCGGCAGATTGAGGCAAAAGCAATTGAAAAAATCAAAGGCAACGACCTCATGGGAAAGCTTGAGGATTATTAAAATAATGGCTTGCACATAGGGTTTAAATGCCGTAGTTTAAAATTGTTCGTTGAAATTTTACACGAAGCGACCCAGAGAGAAAGGTTTTTAAAAAGCGGCAAAGGCAGTAAATGCAGTAAATGGTTAAAAACTTTTCTTCCCGGGTAGCTCAATGGCAGAGCAGTTGGCTGTTAACCAATTGGTTGTCGGTTCGAGTCCGACCCCGGGAGCCAGTGTGTACGAACAGAGGCGAGAGCTTCTGTTTTTGCTTTATTCATCGGCATTTTTGTCGGTTCTAACCTTAAGTATTTCTTTTCCAACGCAGGATAGTCATTTTGTATCTCTGCAAACCATTCATTCGGCTCAATAAGGAGCTTTTGGTCTGTAAGTATCGGTGTCTTTCCAAGTGCCAGTAAAATTTCTTTCTTCAGTTCTAACCCTGCTTTGCCCATTTTGTTAGCTCTCAAGAAAGCGGCTCGTGCGTAAGTGGCAAAAGCAAAAGTTTTCTCGGTAAGCTATATCCATTTTTCTGCTCTATTTTCTGTATTTCTCAAATTTTCTTTCATCTTGTTGATTTCTTTTTGAAGCAAGCTTTTTTTGCTAAACTCATCATCAGTAATTAAATTTTTTTGAATTGAGATATATAATGTTGTAGTATTCCTTTTCATTGCTATAATCCTTGAAACAATCATCGTTTTTTAAACCTTCAAGAATATCACTTGCATAAAAGCGCGAGTTGTCATCAAGCTTACTTTTGAAAAGTTTTATATTTTTCCAATTACCTGTTCGCAAGTGAGATGTCATCATATGTTGAAAGATATTCCAACATTGCATTACTCCCTTTTTCTGGTCTCTACTTTGAAAGTTGAGTTTAATTTTTTTTATTAGATTTATTTTGTTTCATAGAAGGCATTTTAACATTGCAGTCATGTTTTATTTATGCTATTGTATCACCACAATTTAATTAGCTCAACGACCATACCTTAGCGTAAACCGCTAAGGTATGGTCACAAAATCAGTGAGATATAGAGACGGCCTTGCCGTCTTGTCATCATCTGACTGGTTGCTGGGGAAAACCCCAGTAGGCGCTTCCGCAAGGAGCGTCGGCGAGTACGGAAGGCCTTTTTTGTTTGGCAAATCAAGTATGAATTTACTTATACCATACAAACCAATTTACAATCACGATGATCCGCTTCTTGATGAGTTTACTTATGGCGATTGTAAATGGCGAGCGAGAAAATTGAAATCTTTGCAAAAAGGTGATGTTCTATTCTTTCACACTACCATTGCAGGTAAAAAATACATTACTGCGTATTATGTAGTTGAGCGAGTATTAGATACAGGAGAAGCTGTGAAAGACAAATATATAAGCTCAAAATATTGCAATCCTCACATAGGCGAATACACTCAAGCTGGCAGAAAATTGGACGATGATGTAATTGTATTTGGCGATCCCATTTTATCAAGAAAATTAGAAAAGCCGTTGCCTTTTGATAAAAATTTAGCAAAAAAATTATCATTGAAAATGCCATTTAAAGACAATTTGAGTGATACGCAAAACATTGGTTCTGCCACTCGCCAGTGGAGAAGATTAACAAAGAGAGATGTTGGGATATTACGAGAAGCAATAGACAAGAATCAAGACACGGGCAAACGGGTTGGCAGAATTTTCTCCACAGATGAGGTAACGGAAGTCATAGAAAAAGATTTAGAAAATTTTATAGAAGTCTCTCCCACAATATTAGGCAAAGAGTTAAAAATAACCAAAAGACAGTGTAATACTCCTGTAGGAAGAATGGATTTGATATGTGAAGACAATCAAGGCAAAAAAATAATTGTTGAATTAAAGCTCAACAAAATTGGTAGAGATGCAGTTCAGCAATTAAGGCGGTATATGCACCACTTAAAAAAAGAAACTAAACAAAACGTGGAAGGGATATTGGTATGTAAAGGTGTTATGCCTGCCTTTGAGGAGGAATTGAAGACATTACGAAAGATAAAAGTTTTTAAGTATGGCTGGGAGTTAAAGGTATTGCCAGTGTAATTGTGTAGATTGTGCTTGAATTATTTTTTGGGAAGCGGTATACCCCTCCCCGTTGAATAAAATTTTTTCTACAAAGATGATCTTCAGCAGTTTACTCAATACCAGCAAGATAAAAGGTGGTTGGTGGAAAATACTGTTCTTATTTTTTGTGGGATTATTTTTCTTTCCACTCACCATTACAGGCGTTCTATCTTATGGTATTTGGGAGATTGGCAAGAAGCACAAAAAACTGTTGATAGTTAAAATTCCCATAATATTTTCTTTGTTGTTTTTAGGAGCAGGCGGCACAATAGCAATGTATTCTGATAATAGCGGCACTTCTTCCAATTCCGATGATTCTAATTTGAACTATAAAGTATCACAAAATGATAAGCACAATAGCCCGGTGGAAACCCAACAAGCTCCATTAGTAGGAAAGGCAGAAAACGTAGCAGTCAGCGAGAAAAAAAATAACAGTGAGACTAACAAGCCCACTATTGATACAAACGAACCTTCTATCTCTACGGACCCTCAACCAGATAAAAATAACCACAATGTAGGAGACATAAAAGAGGTTGTTTTAGTAAAGGCAAAGCCCAAAGAAATAGACAAGCAAGCGTCAGCTTTATATCCAGTAGTAAAAGTCATAGACGGAGACACTTTAAGTGTAGATATAGACGGGAAAATAGAAGTACTGCGTTTGATGGGAATAAACACGCCAGAAACTGTTGATCCAAGAAAACAAGTGGAGTGTTTTGGCACAGAGGCGTCTGCCAAAGCAAAAGAATCGCTAACAGGGCAAAGGATTAGATTGGAGGGAGATACAACGCAAGGAGAACGGGATAAGTATGACATTAATCAAGCAGAACAAGAAGCGCGAGGAAATAAAAGAGGATTATGGGCAGATGATACGTGCGATGGAAAGCTAACTGCTCCTACCAGTTCCCAAAGCGTTTCACAGCAGGAACAGGAAGGAACAACGCCAACGCCTATAATTCCTTCTATTTCAACGTGCGAATGTGAAAGCAATAAATATAATTGTCCAGATTTTAAGACTCACGCAGAGGCTCAAGCAGTGTATGAGTGTTGTTTGAAAAAAGTTGGAATAGACGCGCACAGGTTGGATCAAGATAAAGATGGATTAGCGTGTGAGGGGTTGCCGTGATTTAATGGAATGCAGGCAGTTCAAAACTATTATTGCGCATTTCTTCCAAAATTTCTTGTATACGTTGTTTCTGCTCTTCATGGGTAAGTATACTAAAGTCAGATTCGTTAATCTTTTTATTAGTTTTTAACTTGTTAATTTCGCGCGGTTATTTTGGTTTTGTTTGGGATCGGCACAGTCGGTTTCGCATCGTCTCTTGCCGACACGCTGTATGGCGAATATAAGTGGTACTTCCGTTTGGCCGGTTTTATTGCATTGGCGGTTGCGCTTTTACTATACTTTCGCCGCTCCAAAGGGATATGCACCATAGACCAAGCCAAGCGCCGTCGCAATAAAATTTTCAACACGATCGCGCTTACGGTTATTATGGGCGTAGCGGGGTATCTGTTTTTTCTCTACGTTGTTGTGCATTACGTTGGGGTGTTTTTGCGCATTTGGAAATAATCCTTATGAATAATATAAAAAGCCAATTTTTGAAAGTCGCGATTATTTTAATCGTCGTCATTTTGGCGCTTTTAGCTATGAATTATTTACTCCCCAAAAAAAATACTCCCCCTCTTAACGCAAACGCAAAAACCAAGACAGCACTCATGGCAAATGGCTGTTTTTGGTGCGCTGAAGCTGATTTTGAAAAAATGCCCGGAGTTATTGCTGTTGTTTCCGGATATGCCGGCGGAATCGCGGATAATCCGACATACAAAAACTATGCAGATGCTGGGCATAGGGAGGTAGTGCAAATTACGTATGATCCAACAAAAGTAAGCTATAGAGATCTGGTTTCGTATCTGATCAAGCACGGAAACCCAACAGACGCAGACGGATCATTTTATGATAGAGGCGCGGAGTACGCGCCGTCGGTATATTATGAGAATGATGAAGAAAAAAACAGCGCACTTGCTGTTATCGCGGACATTGATGCCCGTCATATTTTTGATAAACCAATTGCCTTGTCCGTCCTTCCGCGAGTAAAATTTTGGCCTGCCGAGGAATATCATCAAGACTATTACAAAAAAAATCAGGTTCGCTATGGATATTACCGGTTGCAATCCGGACGAGATGCATTTATCAAAAAACATTGGGGAGATACTACTGGCGCAAGCGCAAGCAATGCGGCGCTCAATCCTTCTTCGCCGTGGAAGAGCTATCAAAAACCTTCCAAAGATGTTCTAAAAAAACTTCTGACTCCTCTTCAGTATAAGGTAACACAGGAAAATGAAACAGAACCGCCATTTCAGAACGAATACAATGAAACTAAACAAGAAGGAGTTTATGTAGACATTCTCTCCGGCGAGCCGCTTTATTCCTCGCGTGATAAATATGATTCGGGCACCGGTTGGCCGTCGTTTGTAAAGCCCATAACCCAAGAAAGCCTGATTCTCAAAGAAGATAAATCTTTTTTTTCAACCCGCACTGAAGTTCGTTCCAAGTATGCGGACTCGCATTTAGGGCACGTTTTTCCTGATGGCCCGGCGGATCGGGGCGGATTGCGCTATTGCATGAATTCCGCCGCGCTCCGTTTTATCCCAAAAGAATATCTCGCCGCAAACGGGTATAAAGAATACATGGGGCTGTTTCAATGAAAGATAACTATTTTTGAGATACGCTCTCATCTTCATCCCACCCTCTGGATTTCATATGTACGCTCCGCTCTCTCAAATATTGGCGCTAAATCAATGAATTCCTTATAGCTTACTCCCATTAACGCCTTCATTACCCGCGGATTGCGGGCGAGTTTTGTTATGTTTATGTGCTCATTATCTCATATTTCCTATTCGGGAATAAGTCTAATGACGTATGGGCATAGTACACACTGACTTATCAAGAAAAAGCTTAACTTTCAATAAAAATCCGCTTCGTGTGCTTTCTTTGACCATTTTTAGACATCGTCTTTTTTTCCCTTTATTTTAATGGCAGGCTAGTAAAAATTTTATCTGAAAGGAGGTGAGGTGAAAACATGAGAGTAACACCAATCTTCCATTTTGGTGGAGAACTCGCTGATGACATAAAATTAATCGTCAGCGAGATCGCCAGCGAGAAGTATGATTTATTTATTGGTGAGGATTTTCAAACACTCCATATCCTCACCCAAGAAGGAGAAGAAAAGAAATTTCTTCTCAAAAGGAAGATCTGTTATCAGGTGATGACCAAGTTTCAGATGTTCCTTTTGCCAGCAGGACCAAAATCAAACCTGCTGTGGTTGTACGTAGACGTAGACGTCGACCCACACACACTAGCCTGACACAAAAACCCATTATTGTTTTACACAGTAATGGGTTTCTTTCTTTTATAAAAAGACCGCATTATGTTTAACTTCAAACCGCATGCGCCATTTTCCACACGCCATCAAACAAGGCGCGAAAGCTCTTTGCAAGAATAGGGCTTTTTATAATCACACCCATTTTTTCTTTTTGATCAAACGAAATAAGCGCAACTTTATCTTCGTATGTTACCACTTCGCTAAAATCACTTGCCTCTTCAAACGGCAATTCCTTAAACACTGGAGCAAACTCTGCAATCCCCTCTTTTATATATGTTCCTTTGATGTAATTTTTTGCAATGCCTAAATCAGGGCAAATATAGTTTCCGGCAACATTGCGTTCCACTTTGCGCTTGCGATACACATTCTTTACCCAATTTTCAGGCATTGCGGTTTCAAGCATAGAAGCCCTACCGACTTGGGCAAAACCATGCATATCTTCAGAACTGCCGCTTATAGTATCTAAAAACACTCGCTTAACGCCATCTATGCCGGTATAACAATGCGCAAATGAATACGGCGAAGGATTTTTCATCATCTGTTTTAATTCCGGAATGATTTCTTCAAATTTAATGCTCGCTTTTTTAAGCGTTCGCTGTTGTTTTTTAAGAATCTCTTTTAATTTTGTCGGATCAGATGCAAAAATAATTTTTCTGCCGCTTCCTTGATGTTCGCAATAGAGAGCTTGTTTTTGTATTAAACTGTCTACTGTTCCGTAAAGATTAGTGCGGTGGATATTTGTTTTTAACGCCAGCTCATGCACAGAAAGCTCGCCAAATTTCAAAACCGCAAGATAAATGCGCGTCTCGTTAGCGGTTAGTCCTATATTTTCTAAAATTCGTTTTATTGTATTATGACGTGCCATGGCTTTAAATATACACACTTTCCTCATTTTGTCAAAAGTCTTTGACCGTACATACTATTCTCCAAACCACCCTTGTGATTCTGTCTTACTTTTAAAGCAATCAAAATATCTCTACTGCGAATTTGCTCCTACTTCATTGAATGCAGACCGATGCTATTGCCCTCGGTATCGCTAAAGATAGCCATAAACCCGTGTTCGCCGATAGACATTTTAGGTTGTGTTACTTTTCCTCCTGCTCCCGCTACGTTCTGTAACACCGCGCTTAAATCCTCTCCTCCGTTGAGAAACACCAAAACCCCCTTGCTTGAAGGCTCGCGACCCTCCGATTTTACAATACCTCCACCTGTTGCGCCTGACATTTTATCGCTCATCGGGAAAAATGCCATTTTTACAGACTCAAACCCCGGCATTTTCACTTCAGGCGCCTCCATTGTAACGTCAAAAATGGTTTCATAAAACTTCTTTGCGCGGTCAAAATCGCTCACTGCGATTTCAAACCAGTTGATTACTTTCTCCATACAACGCGTATGCTTTAATATGCAGAATTGATAAAGCGCGCCCGCACGCAATCACCCTGCGCGTAAAGTACTTAAAATTATATAATCAAACCCTATCATGAACGACAAACTGAAGCAAACACCATGCGCGATTTCTTCGCGACAAGCACGCCAAAACTTGCTACAATAAAAAACGAGAAAATAAAAATGAAAAATCATACCATCCATATACCTTCAATGCGCGGCCGCCTTATTGCGGTGTTCGTACTCGGATTCGCGTTTCTTTTTGGGATCATCTTTGGAAGCAGAATGCAGAGCGATGTTTTTCTCAAAGCAGGGCTGACGCTCCTTGGCATTGGAGCATGTATTGTTATCTCCGCGGCGGCTTACTTGATTGTTCAACAACTGCGCTGGATGAAAAATGCCGAAAAAACATCCGACGCGATAGAGGCAGAACGAAACCGTCTGCAAATTGTTTTGTCGTGCATGGGCGAGGGGTTAATTGTGGTTGATAAAAATTACCGCATTACCATGTTTAACGACCGCGCCGGCGCGCTCCTTCGCCTGCCCCCTTCCGATGCCGTCGGCAAGCCCATTCACGCGGTATTTCCCGTGTTTCACGAAAAAACAACAACGCACTGCAAAACAAAGCAATTACTCAAAAACACGCTTCACGAAGTGAATATGATGACAATCAAGCTTACCGATAACTACTGGTGCAAAAACAACTTTGGCAAGATATTCCCGCTTGCCTTCACCGCCGTCTCATTATGGGAAGGCAACGACATTACCGGGTCTGTTCTCCTGTTTCGCGATGCAACGGAAGAAAAAGAAATAGACCAGGCAAAAGATGAATTTGTGTCTTTAGCATCGCACCAGTTGCGGACGCCTCTTTCAACAATCAACTGGTACGCGGAAATGCTTTTAGATCAAGACGCCGGCGCAATTACTCCCAAACAAAAGGACTTCCTGCTGGAGATCTCCGATGCAAATAAAAGGATGACGGAACTGGTAGGAGCGCTTTTAAATGTTTCCCGGCTTGACCTTGGAACCTTTGTCATAGACCCAAAACCGGCTGATATTATTGCGCTGATAAAAGAAGTCCTTCACGATCTTAAGTCGCTGACAGAAAAAAACAAGATCAGCGTATCAGAACAGTACGACACAACCCCGACGGTGAATATTGATAAAGATCTGATGCGTATTGTGTTTCAAAATCTTATCTCAAATGCAATAAAGTACAGCCAAAAGGGAGGGTCTGTCGCGGTTGAAGTATGCCTGTCGCGCGCTACGCAGAGGGGCAAAAAACAACTTTCTATATCCATACGCGACAACGGTTATGGAATCCCCAAGACAGAGCAAAAAAAGATATTTACAAAACTGTTTCGCGCTGATAATATTAAAGCAAAAATTACTGACGGCAATGGGCTTGGATTGTATATTGTAAAATCCATTATCACGCACGCTGGCGGAACAATTTCCTTTACTTCAGAAGAAAATAAAGGCACGAACTTTTTTATCACTCTGCCGTGCGATGGCATACAGTCGCGCGCGGATAAAAAAAACCATACTGTTTTATGAAAGCACAAAAAAAAAGATATACTATCTTGGTTGTAGAAGACGAAGCGCCCATACGAAAAGTGATCGTTGCAAAGCTTGCTTTGCACAATTTTACGGTTATCACTGAAACAAGCGTAGAAGAAGCGCTCGCTAGGCTGAATGTGCAGGCAGACCACATTGATGCGCTCTGGCTTGATCATTACCTTCCCGGCGAAGGGTCAGGAATTACGCTTGTTGCGCATCTCAAACAAGACGCAAAGTTTAAAAATCTTCCAATTTTTGTTGTGTCTAATACGGCTGGAAAGGACAAAATACAAGAATACAAAAAAATGGGCATCACCAAATACTACGTCAAAGCAGAAAATATGCTCGGGCAGATTATCAAAGAAATGAAAGCGTACTTGGATAATGCCTCAAAGAAACAACACCCATAAACATAGTTTCAATTGCTGTTGGCCTACAATGCAAGCCACCGCGCGATAACCGATGAAAGTTCTTGCTGATGCTCCGAACAGGCGTGATCAGCGCCAGAGATAATTTTATACTCAAACAACGGCTTGCGTTTTTTCAAAAGCGCAACAATGCGCGGCACATCCCCCCATGCGTACTCGTCATGCTCGCCGTACACAACAAGCGTTGGCTTTTTTATTGATTGAAAGTGGCGAAACAGCGGCTTTTTTGAAAGAGCCGTATTTTTTAAAACCTCGTAAAAGGGAAATACGTTATAATCTCCATCAGGATTTGCAATATCATAAAATCCCTGATATGAAAAAATTTCAGCGGGCAAAAGTTCAGACATAATATCTTCTCCCGTTCCCGCAGACACGCGCCTTTTTGCTTTTGCAAGAAGCGCCCAAAATTTCTTTTTCTGTAAAAGGTGATAGTATATTCCCGCATCATCGCCTCCGCCCAAAAGCACGTTTTTTGAAATGGCGTTACGCGGTTTATAATAGTGATACACGCATATCTTGTTTGCCCCAGTTGAAAGCCCTGTCAAGTAAAATGTTTTATATCCGCGTTTTCTTAAAAAACTGACTGCCGCGTCTATATCGTATACGCAGTCTTTAATTTTCTCATACGCCATGCCATACCGTTTTAATTCCTCACTTCCTTGCTTTCTCACGCGCAATTGCTTAATATAGTGAGCTCCGCGGTTATTAAATTGCAAGAGTGCAATGCCGCGGCGCGCAAGCGCATTTCTGAACAGCGCATGATAGTCTTCTTTATAAAAGACCGATGAACTCCCATTCCCATGAAGATATATCGCGACCGCGCTTGTTTTTTTAGGAGCGGAAAATATCCCGGGAAGCAGGAGCCCATCGGACGTTTTTATTTGTACTAATTCTATATGCATATGCCGTTTACAAGTGAGAAAAAAAATCCGCGCCACGCGGACTTTCCCCGCCCGGTTGCAATACTTTTGCTCCTCATCGGGATATGGATTGTTTTTGAAATATTCCCGGTAATTTTTGAATCAACCGCATTTCATGAGTTTATCGACTCTTACGAGCATTTCGGCGCGATTGCAATTATTTTTTATATTATCATGTCTCATGTGATTGCTCCAATCGGCGCGTTTCCGGCGATTGTGGTAAGCATAGCGAGTTACGGCATTTTCAAAACAGCTCTGTATCTTTATGGCGCGGGCATCATAAGCTCAATAATCAACTTCTTCATTGCGCGGCGGCTCGGACGAAACTGGACTTCCCGCCTGCTCGGGCAAAAAACCTCTTTTGAAATACAGCAACTTGTCGACAAAACAGGCAATTCCCTGCTTATCGTCGGCAGGCTGTTTGGGTTCAGCGCGTTTGAAATTATTTCCTATGCCGCGGGGCTTACTTCAATATCTTTTTTACATTATTTCCTGATAACCGCAATTTTTAGCATTCCTTCTTATGCGCTTTTTTTAATCTTCCCCGCGAGTTCGGCCGGAAATATCAAGATTGTTTTTTTATACTTTGGGCTTTTAAGCCTTATCGGCGGCGGACTCTTCTCACTGCTCGTTGCAACAAAAATTCGCGGGAAAAAGATGAAACCGCGCACACGCACGCGTTGACTTCTCATACAAAATTGGATATACATAGTAAAGCTTTTAATGAAGTTTCAA
>Ga0075956_121_pt1 | contig 12374 bp, 13 predicted proteins | sample RifGroA2_FD_68050 | JGI IMG/M metagenome (GOLD analysis project Ga0075956, IMG submission 68050) | Parcubacteria bacterium GW2011_GWA2_44_12 | reverse complement strand
CAACCGTGTTCGTTTGTGTATTGTCATAGTGTTTACACTTTGTTAATCTACACTCATTCAGTGTAACGGAAAGTGTAAACAACGCTAGGATAGCTTACAAATAATTCAATATAATCCACTAATTTTTTTATGGCTCCATCGCCAAACATGATTGTCAAAGCAAACCAGCATTATCAGCTTACAATTCCAGCCCATATTAGAGCGCAGATGAGCATTGAGCAGGGAACGCATTTTAGCGTTCTTCGGGCAGAAGATGGCATTTTATTTCGTCCTCTCAAATTTCAAAATGGCGACGAGAATGCGCTTGCCGATGAGATGGATGAAAAAGAAAGAGAGGAAATCAAAGCGGCAATGAGAGATATCAAAACAGGGCAATATACTAAAATAGATACAAGCCCCAAGCTGAATGATCATCTTGACTCACTTAAGCAATGACCCATCCGTTCGCTTACCTTGCCCATGGCGCAAAAAGCGAGCTAAAGCTTTATTTAACCGCAACTTTTGATAAGGGATATCGCAGACTGCCTTTGCACATTCAAAAGCAAGTTGATAAAAAACTTGCTTTATTTGTTGAACAGGGGCAGGGACATGCTTCCCTGCGGTTTAAAATTTTTCAGAAATACAAAGAAGAGGGCATTTATGAAAATTTAGGTTATGAATTTTATTCTTGCCTCGCAGTCGCCAACTAGAAAACATCTCATGGAACTTTTGGGAGTGCCATTTGAGGTGATTCCAAGCGGAGTTGAGGAACGCGCGTTCAACATGAAAGATCCGCACAAACTTGCCCGGGCTTTAGCATGCGCAAAAGCAGAGGCAGTGTTTCATAAACATACGGACGCCGTGGTAATAGGATGCGATACGCTCGCATGGTTTCGCGGGAAAATTCTAGGAAAGCCGAAAGACGCGCGTGATGCTTTTACAACATTGAAAGCCCTGCGGGACTTCAGAGACGCGCACGAGCTTATAAGCGGCGTGTGCATTATTGCGCCGGCATGGCGGAAGTCTTTTGTTGCAACAACAAATTTATGAGATTGCGCTTATTCTGAAAGAGCATGGTTTTCCTATTCAAGTTGACGTTATATAAGCACAGTGTTACTGTTTATTCTATGATTAAAAATCAAATACAATTTATCAGACTTTAAAACTTTGTAACATTTTTATTCTGATATGCCAAATTCCGAAGATAAAATGAAAGCAATCGTATCGCTTGCCAAACGGCGCGGGTTTGTGTTCCCGGGAAGCGATATTTACGGTGGGCTTGCAAATACGTGGGATTTTGGGCCGCTCGGCGCGCAGATGAAAAAGAACATTAAAGATTTATGGTGGAAGCGGTTTGTTGAGTCCCGCGCTGATATTGTTGGCATTGATGCCGTCATTTTAATGAACCCGGCAGTGTGGGAGGCGAGCGGACATGTTGCTGGCTTTAGCGACCCGCTTTCAGAGTGCAAGAAATGCAAGAGAAGATTCCGGTCGGATCATCTGATAGAAAATATCGGGCAGAAAGAGAAGTGTCCTGAAGCAGGATGCGGCGGCGCATTAACAGAGCCTCGCAATTTTAACCTCATGTTTAAAACGCACATAGGCCCGACAGAAGAAAAAGGAAATGAGGTGTATCTTCGCCCTGAAACCGCGCAAGGGATGTTTGTCAATTTCAAAAATATCCTTGATTCAACGCGAGTAAAATTTCCCTTTGGCATTGCGCAAATCGGCAAGGCGTTTAGGAATGAAATCACGCCTGGCAATTTTATATTTAGAGTTTTGGAATTTGAACAGATGGAGATTGAGTATTTTATTCGCGAGAGCGAGTGGGAGAAAACATTTGAGATGTGGCAAAAAGAAATGAGCGAATGGCTCTCGTTTATCGGCATCAAAAAATCAAACTACGCAATATGCGAACACGACGCAAGCGAACTTTCTCACTACTCCAAGCGCACCATTGATTTTGAATACAATTTTCCCTTCGGAACAAAAGAATTATACGGGCTTGCGTATCGCACGAATTTTGATCTCACAAACCACGCAAAACATTCTGGAGTTGATCTTTCATACACCGATCCGGATACTGGCGAAAAATTTATCCCGTATGTAATTGAACCGACCTTTGGCGTTGAACGCACCGTACTTGCGGTTTTATGCGATGCGTATACAGAAGAACCAGAGCGCATTGTTTTGAAACTTGATCCCAAAGTTGCGCCGATAAAAATTGCCGTGTTTCCTCTCCTTCGCAACAAACCCGAATTAGTGAAAAAAGCCCGTGAAATTTTTGACGCGCTTGCTCCGCACTTCGCCTGCGACTTTGACGACAACGGCAATGTTGGCAAACGGTACCGCCGTCAAGACGAAATTGGCACGCCGTATTGTGTAACGGTTGATTTTCAAACGCTTGATGATGGTACAGTAACGGTGAGGGATAGAGACACGATGAAACAGGAGAGGATTAAAATTGAAGAACTTATCATTTATTTTAAAGATCAATAATTTATCCAAAGCTCATTATGCACCAAAAAACAACTCTTCCAAACGGTTTGCGAGTTATCACCTATCCAATGGAGGGAATCTCCACTGTAACCTTGCTTGTTGTGGTACAGGCTGGGTCTAAATATGAAACGAAAGAGATCAATGGCGTATCACATTTTCTTGAACACATGTTTTTTAAAGGTACGACAAAGCGGCCGAACGCGCAGGCAATATCTGAAACTTTAGATGTTTTGGGCGGTGAATTCAACGCGTTTACCTCAAAAGAGTGGACTGGTTATTACGTGAAGGCAGACAGCAGGCACTTGGATTTGCTCTTTGACGTCATTTCTGATATGTTTTTACATTCAAAGCTTTCAGCAGACGAAATAAAGCGGGAGAAAGGCGTGATTATTGAAGAGATGAACATGTATCAAGATACGCCGACTCGTTATATTGAGGATTTGATAGAATTATTATTGTATGGGAAAAACCAACCGGCGGGATGGTTTGTGCTTGGGTCAAAAGAAACAATTTTAAACATGACGCGCCAGCAGATGGCACAGTATGTGCATGCTCAATATGTTGCACGCGATACGGTGGTAATTATTGTGGGCGACATTTACGGCAAAGACAAGGAGAACTATCATACGCGTTTAGAGCAAAAAGTCGCGTCTTACTTTAAGGAAATTCCAGTCCGCGAGCCGTCGGGCAAATCTGTTGTTACAGAAAAACAGGATGAGCCACAAGTGCTGTTTCACTATAAAAAAACTGATCAGTCTCATTTAGAGCTTGCGGTGCGGGCGTATAGAGCATCGCATCGCGATATGCCGGCGCTTTCCGTGCTCTCAACGATATTGGGCGGAAACATGAGTTCTCGCCTCTTTTTTCGCATTCGCGAGCGCCACGGTCTCTGTTACTATATCCGATCCGGGATTACCGCGCATACTGATTCGGGATATTTGAGCGTACGCGCGGGTGTAGACAATGTGCGTTTTGAAATGGCGCTCAAAAAAATTATGGCGGAACTCCGGGAGATCCGCGCTAAAGGGGTTTTACAAAAAGAGCTTGAGAAAGCAAAAGATTACCTTCGGAGCAAGTTAAACCTTTCGCTTGAGACTTCAAGCGACGTGGCGTTTTGGCTTGGCGAGCAGGAAATGGTTGAAGGCGCGATTAAAACGAAACAGCAGATTTTAAAAGAAATAAACGCTGTTACCCTTGCTGATATCAGCCGCATCGCACTCGATATTTTCAGAAACGATAAATTGAACCTCGCGGTTATTGGCCCATATAAAAATACGTCTCCCTTTATCCCGCTTCTTCGGTTTTAAGGGCGTGCAAAAAATTGCGTGTGTGCTAGAATAAAGAGCACAATGAAGATAGGAAAAGGAGAACATCAAAAAATTATTTTGGACATTTCATACGTGTCGCTTTTTAAGGTACTCGTCTTTTTCCTTTTGGTTGTGGTGCTGTATCTTATCCGTGATCTTCTCTTGATTCTTTTGTTTAGTTTTATTCTTGCATCAGCCTTAGACCCCGCGGTGAACTTTTTTGAAAGATCATTTAAATTTCCGCGCGTGTTCGGCGTGGCAATTATTTATGTGCTCGCCATTTTTGTAATTATCATGGCGGGGGTTCTCGCGAGTAAGCCAATCGCCGAACAAGCGCATGATCTTTCTGCTTCATTGCCACAATACTATAATGCGTTTGTGAATCAGTTTGATAAGCTGATTTACCAAGGGGGTTTTGAAGAAAATGCGCAGTTTATAGAGAAGAGTATACAAAGTTTCAGCGGGTCGTTAAACTTTTTTGCGGGAAACGCGCTTTCGTTTGCAAAACACGTGCTCGGCGGCGGGATGAGCTTATTTTTGATTATGGTGCTCACGTTTTATTTTGTTGTAGAAGATCAGGGCATGAAGCGGTTTATACGGCAGATCGCGCCGCTTGAATATCAGCCGTATTTAGTAAGAATGCTCAATAGGGTGCAGTATAAAATGGGGCAGTGGTTTCGCGGGCAACTCATTCTCTCGTGCGTGATTTTTTTAGCCACGGCGATTGCTTTGTTGATACTGGGTATTAAATATTGGCTCATCCTTGCGCTTATCGCGGGAATGCTTGAAGTGATTCCTTTTATCGGTCCGGTGATCGCAATGATCGTTGCTATTTTGTTTACGGTTGCAATCTCGCCATTTAAGGCAATGCTCATTTTTTTCATTTATTTGGGAATTCAACAGCTTGAAAACAACCTTCTTGTTCCGCAGATTATGAAAAAGGCAGTGGGGCTTAACCCGATTATTATTATTACGGTGCTTATTACCGGCGTAAAGCTTGGGGGCATCATCGGGGGGCTTATTTCAATTCCCATTGCGGCATCAATCAACCTGTTTATTCAGGACATTTTTGAGGATAAAAAAATCAAAGACGGCAAGGCTGATGCGGCCTAAATTTATGTTGTATGTTATTGGCACCCCGATCGGAAATTTGGAGGACATGTCGTTTCGCGCTGTTTCTATTCTGAAAGAGGTTGATGTCGTCCTGTGCGAGGATACGCGCGTTACCAAAGTATTGCTTTCGCATTTTGGAATTACCACAAGAATGTTAAGTTGTCATCAGCATTCGGGAGTAATGAAGCATGAAAAGGTTATGGCGCTTTTGCGAGACGGTAATTCTCTCGCGCTTGTTTCTGATGCGGGTACTCCGGGAATTTCTGATCCCGGCGGAAAACTTCTTTCCTATTTATATGAACATGGATACACAGAGATTGTTTCAATTCCAGGCCCCTCTGCGCTTACCGCCGGACTTTCTATCTCGGGTTTTTCTGGAGACGAGTTTGTTTTTTTAGGTTTTATCCCAACAAAAAAAGGAAGAAAAACGCTTTTAACGGAGATAGGAGAAACGAAAAGGACTGTTGTATTTTATGAATCAAAATACCGCATACAAAAAACATTAAACGAACTCGCGCAAATCATTGGCGCGAGACGTGTGTTTGTCGCAAGGGAGATTACAAAAAAGTTTGAAACGAGCTATCGCGGAGGCATAAAAGAAATTCTCCCGCATCTCTTAGAAAAAGGCGAATTTGTTGTTATTGTTGAAGGCAAATAATATGGCAAAGTTTTATATCACCACACCTATTTATTACGTGAACGACAAACCGCACATCGGGCACGCGTACACGACTATCGCGGCTGATGTTTTGGCGCGTTTCCACCGCATGCAAGGCGATGAAACATTTTTTTTAACCGGGACAGACGAATTTGGCTCAAAGATTGCGGAAGCCGCAGAGATGCGCGGAATGGAGCCGCAAGTTTTTACAGATAACATGTCTGATGAGTTTAAAAAAACGTGGAAGGCGCTTGAAGTTCAGTATGATGATTTTATCCGCACAACGAGCGAACGGCATAAAAATGGGGCGCGTCTATTTTTAGAAACATTGAAAGATAACGGAGCGCTTTATAAGGCCGACTATGAAGGGCTCTATTGCACAGGTTGCGAAGCGTTTATTACGAAAAAAGACCTTATTGACGGCAACTGCCCAAATCATAAAAAACCGCCCATTCATATTAAAGAAAAAAATTGGTTTTTTAAGCTTTCAGAATGGTTGCCAAAAATAGAGGAGATGATAGAGCGGAATGAAATTAAAGTAGCGCCTGCGCATATTAAAAAAGAAGTGATCGGGCTTTTTAAGCAGGAGATTAGTGATTTTTCCATTTCGCGCGAAAAAGTTTCATGGGGCATTCCGCTTCCATGGGACGAATCACAGACGATTTATGTATGGGGCGAGGCGCTCTGCAATTATATTACAGCGCTTGGTTATCCGGACGGCGATCGCTTTAAGCAGTTTTGGCCGGTTGATCTGCATATCATGGGAAAAGACATCATCAAGTTCCATTGTATTTATTGGCCCGCGATGCTGATTGCGGCTCGCGTGCCTGTGCCGCGTCAGATATTTGCCACTGGGTTTTTTACTGTTGACGGACAGAAGATGAGCAAAAGCATCGGTAATGTGATAGATCCGCTGGAACTGGAGGCGGATTTTGGAGCTGACGCAGTGCGCTACTTGATTTTATCGCAATTTCCTTTTGGCAGGGACGGCGATATTGCGCGAAGTAAGTTCAAAGAAAAATACAATGCAGACCTTGCAAACGGCGTAGGCAATTTCATTTCCCGTGTGAGCGCCATGGTTGAAAAATATTATGATGGGCGCATACCCGCGGCGCCCGCAAAGGAGGCTCAAACGCAGGAGCCGCGATTTTTGCGCGAGATAGAGCAATGCCTGCGCAATGCGGATGTGTTTACGCCATTGCAATTACTTGCCGTTGAGATCGGCGCATTAAACGGCGAAGTGCAGAACGAAAAGCCATGGGTTAATTTTAGCGAAGATACAAAGGAGCATTTTTCAGCAGTGTTTTATCGGTGGCTTGAACGCATGAGGCATATCGGGTGGGGGATTCGGCCATACATGATGGAAACGTCGGATAAAATTTTTACTCTGCTCGGAGTGCCGGATGAAGGCGCGAAGCGGTATGAGGACAGACGGCGCTTTGGTTTGCTGAAGCATGGAACGCGGTTGCAAACTATCGCGCCGTTATTTCCGCGTTTGTAGGGACAATCATTGTGTTGTTTCTCCATGCGCCGTGACGCTGTTATTATGACAATTCTTGACGCGATACTTTTATTTGCAATTATATCCTTTGCGGGTTTTGGGTGGAAGCTTGGCATTATTAAAGCCGGCGGATACCTTTTGGCCGTATTTTTAGGCGCGTTTGTGGCCGGACGTTTTTACGAGCCGATGGCAGAGCTTGTTGGCGGCGGAAATTTTGCCCGCGTTGCGAGTTTTGCGTTTATCGGATTTTTGGTAACGCGCATCGTAAAATTTTTGATTTGGCTCATTGATAAAGCTTTTAACGTGCTTACGATTATCCCGTTTACCTCTGCGTTGAACAGACTGATTGGCGGGCTTTTGGGGCTGTTTGGTTCTATGCTTGCCTTTGGTTTGCTTCTGACGGTTTTAGAAGCGCATACGCTGAACCACCAGCTTGATTCTGCGATCGCGCATTCCGGGGTTGCGGCAATGCTTGTGGTGTTTTCAAAAATTTTGCTCCCGCTCTTGCCTTATGCTCTGCAAATGGCCGGGGAATAAATCATTGTTTTTATTTATGCTTTTTGATACCCATACTCATCTTAATTTTAAAGCGTTTGAGGAGAGTTATCGCGAGGTAATTCAAGAAAGCCTTGCGCGCGGCGTTCTGCTTACCAATGTGGGGTCGCAGTATGAAACATCCCTGCGCGCTGTTGAAATTGCGCGCGAGTTTGCAGATGATCCTGTTTTTGCAACGGTTGGCTTGCATCCGGTGCATGTGGGAACCGGGAAGAACGCGCAGGAATTTGATGTTGATGAAGTAAGGGCACGCCATGGTACGCCCATAGAAGGCTCTTCTTCTGCAATCCATGAATTTGAGTATGAAAAATATAAAGCGCTCGGGCAAGATTCAAAAGTTATTGCAATAGGCGAGTGCGGTATAGACTATTTTCGTCTGCCTCATGAAGAGAATGATCGGCGAGAGGTCGTTGAAAAACAGGGAGAGGTATTTAAAGCGCACATACGCCTTGCGAGCGAACTTAAAAAGCCTCTTATGATTCATTGCCGTCCTTCAAAAGATGATCCGCGCGATGCGTATAGGAAAATGATTGAAATTTTGTCATCTTTTGTAGGGGACGTCCAACGTGGTGGACGTCCCGCCTTCGCGGATGTACCCCTCCGCGGTGTTGTTCATTGTTTCATAGGCGACATTGAAACCGCGCGTGGATTTTTAAAATTGGGCTTCTCTATTTCTTTTACCGGTATTATTACGTTTAAGGTAGGGGCGCGCCGCGGCACGCCCCTCCTTGCAGATGTTGTCCGCGAAGTGCCGATGGAGAGAATTCTTATTGAAACTGACGCGCCGTATTTAGCGCCAGAGCCATTTCGCGGGAAGACGAATTATCCTTATTATGTTGAATATGTTGCGCGAAAAATAGCGGAGATTAAGGGCGTTAGCTATGAGGAGGTTGCAAAAGTTACCACCCAAAACGCAAAAAAGTTGTTTGGAGTTTAATGAAATTTATCCTTCAAATTCTATTTTTCTTAATTGCTTTTCTTCATCAGCGCGTTGGCGCTCTCTTTTTGCGCTGTCCAGGAAACTTTTACTCATACGATCAGCAAATTTTTTGACCCGATCGTTCTCATCGGTTTTATATTTTTCTAACATCTTTGCCTTATTTTCATATGCTTCCGCAAGACCATATTCGCCAGACACACCGCCAGTAGTGTACATATTGCTATCAATTTGGCTCAAAATTTTCTTGTCATCTGTTTTTCGTATAATCTCTATACAAAGTTCAAAGTTTGTTCCATCAATAGAATGCATGGCACGGGCAGCTTTCAGTAAATTATCGCCGCCACCCTTCTCTATGAGCGAGGTGATAATTTCGCTAAATCCCTTCTCGAGCCTTTGAAAAAGATGGCTCACATGCCAGTTATAAATACTCCAATCCGCGGTCATTTTAGAAACCCAATCACCGGCGATTTTTATGTATTCAGGGTGCTCAACAATAAATTTACTTAGGCCGGGGTTGAAGTGATAAGGAATTACTTCATATCTCTCATCAGTAATACGCCGGCCCTCTTTCTCTTTTTTCTCCTCGTCTTTATGAATTCTCCTCATAAATACATCCAGCACTGGCTCAATACCGTATACCTCGCCGATTTCTAACAACAAATCCTGCACAGACCGATCAATATCTGGGATTTTGACCATCTTTTCTTTTATAAACTCGATGGTCTCCGGGTGCAATTCCTTAACATCAATCCATTTTCTATGTGTCGCCATGGGTAGTTCAGAAAAGAATCTATTCAAGTCTTTGGGATAGTTTTTTATCTCTTCAACTATTAACGGCTCGATTCTTTTATGAGAGCGCACAAAGTTACGTGCCAAAGTATTAAAGAGTTCATACTGAAGTATCCGATCGTCTGTTTCTTTCTTGAGGAAGGAAAACGTGCCCTCTCGTTTTGTTATGTTTTCCAGAAGATCGATATCTTGCTCTCTCACAAGTTTTTCCAAATCTGAATCTTGTGGGAGATTAAGAGAGGAAACCATTGCAGTAACCAGAAATTGGTCTTTGGCGTTGATAATCATACCGGCATACTTATCCCATTCCATAAAATGAGCCCCCGTTCTAAAACCATCAAGGAAACTACTTGTAAAATGTTTGATGGAAGAATTCGCATCAAATGCTTTTCCGAGAATTTCATCAGATATTTGAGGTTTCTTTTCTGATAATTTTTTGATGAACCCCTTGAAAGGATTAAATTTCCACTCTTCGATGATCGTATGCTGGCCGGCAATCTTATTAAGATTTTCAAACCACCCCCCAAGCCCAACTTCATTAATTGAACTAATAAGCTGATCAATTTCTTCGCCCCGGCTTTTTTCGGCTGTATCCCAATCGCCAACCAGCAACCTAAAAAGATGATAAAGTTCGTCTTTTAGAATATCGCGGCGTAATTTTTCTGACTTCTCAACCTTTCTTTTTTCGCTTCTGTTAATCCAGTAAAGCCGCTTTTCGATAGTAGCAACAATGCCAAGATGATCTGTCATCTTGTCTTCTGTTTCTCCAAAGACAATTTTGCGATAAATGTCGGCGATATATCTCAAATCGTCAACGATCATCTGCACAACATCATCTCCGTATAAAACATTACCCGGGGTTCTGCTCGCCTCATCAAATACGCCAATAAGTTTTAATTTTAATTTGGGGTCCTCTGCGGCTTTATATAATTCATAAGCAAGATTAATCGCTTCCCGGCGCATTTTTTTCAAGAAATTAGTTGGAGACACAACACCATAGTGGAAAGTGATAGTAACCTGGTCTTCCTTATTTAACCCTGACGTTGTACCTTCAACTGAGGGGTTTAATATCTCCTTTAATACGGTTTCTACAAAGTCAATGCGCTTAAGTTGTTCTTCTCTGGACCACGCCAGCACAAAATCCATAGCCTTTCTTTGAGCGCCGTAACCGATTTTGCTTTTTGTAAGAACATTGTAGTCATACCGCGAGAATTTTTTGACAACATCTAACGCCTTGCCTTTGATCGCAGAGTTTTCATCTAAAGAAAACTGCGCTACCAATTTCAATACTTCATTTGGCACAATGTATCTTATGTGATCGAGAAGTTCTATACCCTTAAGTACCAGGTCCTTATGAGCTTTACCCTCGAATTCGCCGAATGGAGATTTGTGGGCTTTGGGCGGTATGGGCTTTTTTCCAAAGATGTAACTTACGATCTCGATGGTTTCTTTCGGGGCTTTATAGACAAATTCATTTACTAAATCTAAGGCCTCGAATATAGATTCGTTGTCTTTAGATTTTTTAATATCAACAAAAATATCTTGCGCAAACTTAACAAGAAGCTTATCAGCCTTTGGATTATCTAAGCCCATTAATCTTGATAAGATTTGTTTCTTGCTATTGCTCATATTCCTGCAAGCATTGTTAAGAGTTTTGTTAAATCTAATGTGCCTTTATTAATAAGTTCATTTAAGGCCATCTTTGCATCGGCACTATTCCGTAGAGAAATCAATCCTCCAACAACGGTAATTGCGTCCAACTTTCGCAAATGCGCAATGACTCTTTCCTCCTCTTCTATATCTATATTAAGAAACGACCTCACCATTTCTCGTATTCGCATACCGCGGTCGTCAATATAAAATTCTGGGATTAAAAATATAAAACATTGATAAAAGATAAGCTTGTCGCCGTAATTGCTTAACGCTGCTTGATATTTCAGCTTAAGGTCAATGAAGTTTTTTGATGCAGAAATCTTTGGTGATTGCTGAAAATATTCCAATTCTTGCGCAAGTCGCGAGAGAATATCATTTTCTTCTTTTACTTTTCTTTTACATGCCCTTAAATCTTGTGCCAATATTTTTCCATTCTGAACCATCCCATGACAGTTGGCACACAGAAACGCAAGATTATCTAGGTTATTGTTTTCTCTATTGCCATCAATGTGGTGCGTATTTAGCGAAACGCGCTCCGCGCAAACAATGCACGCAAAGCGGGCCTCAATTTTAACTTCTCGATGTGTTGCGGCAGGAATGCGTGGTCTTGAATTGGAATATTTTTTGACACTCATTTTTCTTGTTGTTCTATAATTTTAATCTCCTCCGGTGTGAGGCCGTAGAGTTTATAGACAAGCTGGTCAATTTGTTTTTCGTAGTCGCGTTTTTGACATCTCGACATATTTTTGAATCCTCTCAATTCCAATCCAATTTCTATCTAATTTCTTTGCGGCTACCGCCGTTGTGCCACTTCCCAGAAACGGATCTAAAACTAGATCACCTTTATTTGATGAGGCAACAATAATTCTTTTTAGCATTTCCTCCGGTTTCTGCGTTGGATGTAATGCTCTTCCGTCTTTTCCGTGCAACCTTTCTTTTCCTTGCACCAAAGGTAACGCCCAAACATCTCGCATCTGTTTGAGCGCACCATCTTTCTGTGTTTCCGGGTTTATTTTTTTAAGCTCCTGATAATTAAAAATCCATTTTTTACCCTTGACCGCCCAAACGACAAATTCTGTCGAGTGAGTAAACACTCTTTTTGTCATGTTGGGCATTGCGTTTGTTTTTTGCCAAACGATGACATTATTGATTTTGAAATCGAGCTGTTTTAGCACAATCATTACCTCTGCAAGATTGTGATAAGTGCAAGAAATATAAATTGAGCCATTATCCTTTAATACTTTGTGGCAAGCACCAATCCATTTTCTTGTAAACTGCATGTACTCTGGGGCAGACATTTTATCCCATTCTTCGTTTACCATGTACCAATCGCCACCGGTTTTATTTCCTTCCCATTTAAGCCCATTGCCCGAGAGATTG
>Ga0075956_117_pt1 | contig 14342 bp, 14 predicted proteins | sample RifGroA2_FD_68050 | JGI IMG/M metagenome (GOLD analysis project Ga0075956, IMG submission 68050) | Parcubacteria bacterium GW2011_GWA2_44_12 | reverse complement strand
TGTTAATTGGAAAACCGATGAAAATTACAGAGGTTGATAAAATTTTGGCACCGCGAAGGCGACATCGCGTCCGTATGCGCCCTCTAAATATTTTTTAGAAAGATAGAAAAATAAATCGTAGGGGCAGGCCCCTGTGCCTGCCCACATAAAAAGGACGCCCGCCAGAATTGTTGTTTTGCCATCATGAGCGTCCGTTTGAAGATATTTTTTCCGATTTTGTGTCATTTGACTTAGTTGCCCATGTGGGTAGTAGGCTTGCATATTTAAAAAATAATGTTATACTCTTTCTATGAAAAAAGACATCCATCCCCCATACGCTTTAACTACAATTTCGTGCGCATGCGGCGCACAGTTTCAGAATATTGGCTCTACCAAGGGAAATATCCATGTGGAAATCTGCTCAAAGTGCCATCCTTTTTATACTGGAAATCAGAAAATTGTTGATACTGCCGGGCGCGTTGAGCGTTATAAAAAACTGATCGCAAAAAAAGATAAGATTCATGCAAAGAAAAAAACAAACACGTCTGCTTCCAAAAAAACCGCGCCTTCAGGGCAAAAAAAAGATCAACCCGCGGAAAACCAAGGACTTCGCGCTTTAAAACAAAAAAGTAAAGAAAAAAACGACCAATAACGTAAAAATGAATTCTCAAAAAACAGCATCTTCTAGAGAAACGCTGTTTTTTTAAATTCCGCCAATCATAGAACACTATGCAAAGAAAAATTGATGAAATTCAAGCGCGATACAATATTGTAGAACTGGAACTGCAAAGCACTGCCATGCTCAAAAATGTGCGCGCTTTGCGCGAACTTTCAAAAGAATATGCGCATCTGAAAGAAATTCTGGAGAAAGCGGCAAGAATAGAAACACTCAAAAAACATCTGGAACACACGCAAGAAACGAGCATACAAGACCCTGACGAAGAAATGAGGCAGTTTGCGCATGAGGAAAACGAGCGCCTTTCCCTCATGATGGAGACTGCAAAAAATGAGCTTTGTGCACTCATGGTACCGCCTGATCCGCTTGACCAAAAAGACAGTATCGTTGAAATACGCGCAGGCGCTGGCGGCAATGAATCTGCGCTGTTTGCGGCAGAGCTGTTTCGCATGTACTCGCGCTTTGCTGAAAAAAATAAATGGAAAACAACTGTTCTTTCATCAAATACCATCGGCATCGGAGGCTTCAAGGAAATAATCTTTGAGGTCAGCGGGGATAACGCCTACGGCACGCTGAAATATGAAAGCGGCGTGCATCGTGTACAGCGCATTCCGGAAACAGAAAAAAGCGGCCGCATTCACACCTCAACCGTTACTGTTGCTATTTTGCCGAAAGCAAACGAAGTGGATATTACCCTCAAACCCGAGGACCTAAAAATTGAAGCAAATACCGCTACCGGAAACGGCGGGCAAAGCGTGAACACAACCTATTCCGCCATCCGCCTCACCCATATTCCTACTGGAATTACCGTTACCTGCCAGGACGAACGATCGCAAACGCAAAATAAGGAAAAAGCATTTACGGTTCTTCGCGCCCGCCTCTTTAAAATGGAGCGGGAACGGCTTGAAAAAGAACGCGGCGACGAAAGAAAAAAGCAAATTGGAACTGGGGACCGATCTGAAAAAATCCGCACATACAACTTCCCGCAGGATCGAATTACGGACCACCGGATTAAACAAAACTGGAATCAGATTGCAAAAATCCTCGACGGCGAAATTGAACCAATCATTTCCGCGCTGAAACATAACAAAACTTCAGGAGATGAGTCTTAACTATCACACACCGCCCATGACTATCCGCGACGCGCTCGTCTTTGGCTCTCGCGCGCTTGCCGCCTCTTCTCTCTCTCCGCATCTTGACGCCCACATACTTCTTGCCCATGCACTCAACGTAGAGAAAGCGGCGCTTTTCACGCATCCGGAAACAATACTCTCCGCGCTCCAAAAAAAAACATATACCGCATGCGTCTTGCGCGCGCGCACGCAAGAACCCATTGCCTATATTACCGGTTCAAAAGAATTTTTCGGCCTCTCTTTTTTTGTAAACAAATGGGTTTTGGTTCCCCGCCCAGAAACAGAGACGCTGGTAGAATGCGCTCTTTCCCTCGCAAAAAATCTAAAAACAGAAAAATGTTCTCTGCTTGATATTGGCACTGGTAGCGGCTGTATTATTATATCGCTCGCTCAAAACCTCCACGAAAAAAACTATTCATACTATGGAGTAGATATATCGCGCCGCGCGCTTCAAACAGCAGAAAAGAATGCCCGCGCGCACGGCCTGCATAGGCGTATTGCATTCATACAAAGCGACCTTATGCAAAAAACAGCGAACCTGCGCCTTGCAAACAATATCATTATCAGCGCAAACTTACCCTATATCTCACCTGAAAAGTACCAAAAACTCGCGCCTTGCATCAAAAACTTTGAACCGCAAAGAGCCTTACTTACAGGAAAGGACGGCTTAGCCTGCTCGATGCGCCTTCTGCGGCAGATAAAAATTGCTCAAAATTTACGGAACAAAACTGTTTCTCTTTGTATGGAAATTGAACCTGAACACGTTCCTGCCCTCACTGTGGCGATAACCTCTCTGTGGGATCGCTCCCACATCCATGTAATAAAAGATGCAAGCGGAAATGAGAGGGTGCTCTTTCTAAAAACTCACGTCTGATTCTCTGCCTTTTGGAAATAGTGCAATCCACGTAAGGCCGCGGTTAAAGGCGATCTCTGTATCAGACCCATCGCCGTCATTGCGGTAATAATATCTCGTGCGATCTGTTTCTGCATTTTTTTTCCACACCGCCTTTTTGCACGTTCCGTCCGTGCACACAATTGCCTCGCCTTCTCCAGCCAAATTCATTCCCAAACGCAATTCGTCAATTACATACGTTTCTACAAAGCTCACAATAATATTTTTTGCCGCAATTGAAGATCCGGATTCAGTTTTATGCGCGGCGCCTGCCATGAAACGGAGATAGTTATTTTCCTTGGGCTGATATTCAAATTTTACCTGATAATTAAACGTAGAATAATTTATTAAGAGAGAAGGAGAGGAGGCGGGGCGAGCCGATTCATCAGCGTCGTCCTTAAATTTCCATGCCTTTGTGGGCTGTAAAGAGAGTCCGCGGATATTTTTTACATCAGCGGCGCGCTCAAGCTGTTCAAGCGAGGTATAGGTGTTATGCGGCGCGCTTCTCTGCTTACTCCGCCAAAAATAAATTTCATCAGACCCCATTTCATTCAGATCAATGAGATCGCTTGTTTTGCGTATATCGGCAAGCGCGTCAGGGCTTCCCCCCACATGCACAAATAAAGCATTCAACTCTTCTGCAATATCAACAAAATACGAACGAGCCGAGCGAACTGGGCCAATTTTTTCCGTAGCCATAGAGGGGTTAAATATCGCCAAGAAACGCGTAATACCCCCTTCAACAAGAGCTTCATAAACGAGCGCGGCGTTTTCAATTCCTGCATCAGGGCGCGCATCAGCACCATTACTGATTACAACTGACATGGGAAGCATAACAGCATTTTCTCTACCGCCAACAAGCGCCATGCCGTCAAGAAGCCCAATTGGACGCGGATTTTCAAACAATAAAGCAGGTTCCAAAGAATTTTCAGAAAGCGCCTTGCACAGAGCAGAATCTTGCAGTTTTCGTTTTTCCTCACTCGCCAACTCATTTTCCCTTGCGCTCTGTAAAACAAAAACCACTGCAAGATATGCAACAATAACTCCGGAAAGAAATCCTAAAAAAAATACCACTACAAAATAATGTATATACCGAGCCAAAAACGCGAATCGTGCCTTCACATTCATACAACGAGAATAAAAAATCAAGCTTCACTTTTCTTTTTCGCATCTGCGCCGCCTTTTGCGTCCTCTTCTTCTGGCTTCTTTTCAGGCTCTGCGGATGCAATGGCTTCCACTGCGCCGGTTTCGTCGATTACGGCATTGAGCGCCGCTAATTCTGCTTCACTGCGTGGAGCTTTTACCATCACAATTACCTCGCCCGGATCAGTAAGCACTGTAACACCTTTTGGGATGTGTAAATCAGCAATTGTCAGAGAAGATCCGATGGTATCAAGTTTTTCAATATTCACTTCAATGTAGGGAATCAGATTCTGTGGGAGACATTCAATTTCAATGGCATCTAAATTCTTCAGCAAAATTCCGCCCATACTCTTGACCGCCATAGATTGCCCAACAATATGCACCGGAATTTCAACGGTAACATTCTGGTCCATGGCAACTGAATAAAAATCTACATGAGTGAAGACGTCAGAGACCGGATCTCTTTGCACTTCTTTGACAATTGCCTTGAGGGGTTCCTTCTCCCCTTCAATCTGTATATCCCACAACTTACCCATTTGTTCATTTCTTATTCTGTGTTCAAATTCTTTCAGGGCAACAAAAACGGACACGCTCCCCTTTGGTCCTTCGGGAGTACTTCCCCGCACGTGATCCCCATATACAACGCCCGGTATAAACCCCTTTGATCTCAAATACGCCGGTTTTTCTTTTCCTCTCATTTGTAGTGTTAATGACATATAAAAAATGAATCGGGGATTCTTAAAAGTTGCCTGCTTTTTCTTTTATGGCGTCCCCCTTGCTAATCTTTATTTTAAATGAAAAGTTCTCGTCTGAAAGCCATGTGTCAATATTCAAAACATCATCCACGGTAATGTGGCTACTATTTTTAAAACGAATCACATCATGCGGAGTTAAATCAGTCACAATACCAAGAGAGCTTATTCCTACGCTTGATGTCACCACAAGCGCAAGAATGGTGCTATTGCAGTGCTCACACACTACATGCACAAGATGATACATCTCATTCTCGTCAATAACATTGACCTGTTTTGAATCGTAATGCTTGCTACAAAGCGGACAATATGAAATGAGCCTGAAATTATCAACGCTCAATTTGTTTGAATTTTGAAACTGGGAATCCATGTATATAATCTATAAAAAATGGGGACAATTGTCAATATCTTAAAGACGCGTCCATAAATGATAAAACCCCATTTGGGAACTGCCCTCATGGGATTTTATCCCAGCATGCTTCTCATACTGTTTTTGCTTGGCTCTAATGTGGTCCCGACATGTTAAACGGTGCTGATAGGTTTTCCAAAAACATGTGGGTTCAGGTACCAAGAAAATTCTTTTTGCCGAATCCACTGATTGATGAAAAACCTTTATGCCCTGTCAAGGGTAACACCGCATGCGCCCGCAATACCTATTTAGAAGTTAAATATGTACTCTATAAGGCGCCGCCACAATGAGATGTAGAACTCATTGAGCCAAGTCTTAGCCTAAAACACAACGTATCCTAGACTGATTTTATTATAAAGCAATGCAGTGTGTTGCGCAAGAAGCTGTACCTAAGGTGTAAAAAGCACCGTAACAAAACTTTTTAAGGTAAATTGAATAAAGTTCACTTCACCATCTCATCTTCCCCCACAATAATAATGTTCACGTGATCAAAAAGACGAGGCACGCTCTTCACCCAAAACGGCCAAAATCGAACGCTCACCGCAGAAATGTTTGGATTCTTCAAAAAGTAGGATTGTACCGCAGAAGCGTCGCTCCCTGCTAAAAGCGTTTTTACTTTATCCATATTTTCGGTTGTAAGAGCTCCAAACGCCTTTAACGATGCAGTTACCACTGCTTTATTTTCATCTTTATTTAAAGAAGTAATTTCATAATCAAAACTCGGCTCGTCGTAGTAGAGCACCATCTCATTCGGTTTTAATTCATCGCGCAGGCGCTGTTTAAGCAGATCCAAAAGAGCTTTTTTGTCAAAATGTACGGCGCGAAGCAGAAGTTGTCCGCTCACCGAAAATTCATCAACGCCGTCTCCTTCTTTCGCGCTTGAACTCAAAGATATAATTTCCGGAACAACATCTTTGAGCGTAATATTGCTGTTTTGAGCATGCATCTCAACGAGGCCTTTATTTTCAATTTCTTCAACAAGCGCAATCTCGGCGTTTGTAATATCTGGCTTGGTAACGACTGATGATGAAGAGAGACCGCCTACAAACGGCTTGTCTATCTTCGCATATATCAACTTTTGTGCAGACTGTGAAAGCCCCGGTATGCGAAAAACCGTTCCGCCAACATCGCCGCTTGCCCCCTTTTTATCTGCTACCGCCAACATCGTAACACTTCCCTTTTTGCGCACAACAACCGTTTGTTGAATACGGAATAAAACATTTTCAGGCGTTAAAAGCCGCGTTGTTTTTACGAGCGTTTGATCATAATTTGAATCGTTTATAATGGTTACTATTCCTTGCGCAAACCCTTCAACACTTTTACCGATCGCGGTTGGCTTAAACTTCTTCTCGCCGCTGATTTGAACTTCAATCAGCTCCCCTACAAAATCGTACTGCGCTATACTTTCTGTCCCCTGCGCCTTGTCTTTGGCAAGGGAAAGCTCAACCGCTTTGATCTCCTGTGAAAGATCTTCAAGCGATGGCGCAGGTTCAGCCTCGCTTTTTTGTGATTGGATCTGCACGGTAAAATCTTTCTTAACAAAAAGCGGCGTTTCCCTGCTTGACAAAATAATAGTGGCGCGAGAGAGAGCAAAATGAATAATAAAAACGCTTGAAAGAATGACGGCGCACAAAAAAAGAGCGGCAACTATTTTATACACTTTCATACGATACGACATTTTACGCATACGTTTATTTTACTGAATCCAAAGCTTATTTTCTCCCACAAGGGCGTGGACGCGCTGTTGAAGTACTTCGTTTGGATCAATTTTGATATTTGTTTTGAGCGCGTGATCACGCTCATTTTCAAAGGCAAAAAAAACATTGTATTGCCCCGGATGCTCTAAAAGGAGATTTTTTAAACTCACCACGCCTTGCTTGGAAAATCCCCGCGAGAGAGAAATGGTAACCGAGTGAAAACTTTCCCGCGCATTCCCTGCACCGCCATTGAAAGTAGAATTATTCTGCGCGCCTTCTTCAAAACGAGCTTCGCGTACTCGCTTCTGCGCTCGTTCTATCATTATTTCCGTAAGAACTGCCGCGTTACTCGCTAAAATTTTGCACTCGTCGTCTTTGCATGAAACTCTTCCGTCAATCACAACCACTTCATCTTCCTTCCATACGACTGCGGTTTTTTCCAAAACTGACGGGAACACAACAATTTCTCGCGAGCCAGACATATCCTCAAGAACAGCAAACAGCATGGGCTCATTCGTTTTTGTGGTAATCCGCTTTACCGTTCGGATGATGCCCGCCACGCGCGCCTTTTGCCTGCCTTCAACATCAGCAAGAGGAACCGCGTATCCCTTCCACAGATGCAAAAGCTTTTCAAGCGGATGCGAGGAAATATACAGCCCCAAAAGCTCTTTCTCCCATGCAAGCTTTTCCTTTTCTGATGCTTGGGGAGACTGGTCAAGAGATATTTCTTCTTCATCCTTGCGTACGCTTTTTAATACGCCGAATAAATTTTCCTGCCCGCTTTGCATGTCCCGCCTCACGCTTCGCGCAAACTTCAGTATCTTATCACTATTATAGAGGATTTGCCCGCGCTCTCCAAACTGGTCCATACTTCCAGACTTGATCAAACTTTCCAAAGATTTTTTGTTGAGATGCTTGTCTGAAATCCGCTTTGCAAAATCACCCAGACTGATATACGGGCCGTTCGCCTTTCGTTCCGCAATAACCGCGTCAACTACCTGCGCCCCAAGATTTTTTATCGCCACAAGGCCAAAACGAATCACCTTTGATTCCTGCCCGCTCGTGTCCGGCGCATTCAGGGCTGTATTTTGGGTTATAACTGTAAAGCTTGCAAAACTTTCGTTGACATCCGGCGGCAAAACTTGAATCCCCATGCGCTTACATTCGGTAACGGCATCGGCTATTTTCTTTTCGTCTCCGCTTTCAGCCGTCATCAACGCGGCCATGAATTCAGTGGGGAAGTACGCTTTCATGTACGCGGTCTGGTACGCCACAATCGCATAGCTTGCGGCATGGCTTTTATTAAACCCGTACGCGGCGAACGGCTCAATCAGCCTCCACAACTCATGCGCCTGCGATTCCGACAAACTTGAAATATCCTGCGCCCCCTTGATAAATTTCGCTTTTTGAGCCTGCATTTCTTTCGGAATTTTTTTCCCCATGGCTTTACGGAATTTATCAGCATCTTCCCAGCTGTATCCCGCAACATGAATCGCAATCAAAAGCACGTCATCTTGATAGGTAATGATGCCGTACGACGTATCTAAAATATCTTTCATTTTGGGATGAAGGTAAGTGAGAGAGTCCTGATTATGCTTTCTCCTGATAAATTCGGCTATAGAGTCAATCGGCCCCGGACGATACAGCGAAATAATTGCCATGATGTCAAAAATATTCGTTGGCTGTAAATCCATGAGCGTTTTTGTCATTCCTGAACTGCTTAACTGGAAAAGTCCCATGGTTTCGCCGCGCGCCAAAATTCCATAGACCTTCTTATCATCTAAAGGCAGTGCCCAAATATCAACCTCCGCGCCGCGCGTCCGCCGGACAATTTTCACCGCATTGCCTAATATGGAAAGATTCCGGATTCCCAAAAAGTCCATTTTTAAAAGGCCCACTTTTTCAACCGAGTGCATATCATACTGCGTGATGATCTTCTCTCCGCCGGTTTCCCTCTGCACCGGCATAAAGTCAGTAATGTCAGTCGGCGCGATCACCACGCCGGCGGCATGAACAGACGCGTGCCGAACGCACCCCTCAAGTTTTTTTGCAAGCCCCATCACCTTCCTCGCTCGCTCGTCAGTATCGCACATATCTTTCAAGTCGACTGAATCCCTCACTGCGCGGTCAAGCGTCATCGCAAAACCTTGCTTTCCCTGCGGAATCATTTTTGCAAGCCGATCGCAAAAACTGTACTCATAGCCGAGCACGCGGCCAACATCGCGCACCGCGGCGCGGGCTTTCATCGTTCCAAACGTAACAATTTGCGCTATCTTTTCATATCCGTACCTCTGCTTGCAGTATTCCAAGACTTCATCGCGCCGCGCATCTTCAAAGTCAACGTCAATATCCGGAGGCGAAGGGCGGTACGGATTTAAAAAACGCTCAAAAGGCAATTTGTAATCAAGCGGGTTGACCGCAGTAATGCCAATGCCGTAGCACACCAAGGATCCAGCCGCAGATCCGCGCGTTGTAAAAATAATGCCTTGACCCCTCGCCCACGTTGCATAATCAGAAACAACAAGGAAATACGACGAATACCCCTTTTGCTGAATAATAGTAAGCTCATAATCCATACGATCTCTTTCTTCTTGGTGAAGCTCCCTTCCTAAACGCTCGGGCAGTTCAGCGAATGCTTTTGCGCGCAAATAATCGCCCGCGGAAAGCGCGCTCCGGTCGTCATAGGCGGGGAATATCCAGTTTCCAACTTCAAGCTCAACAGTACACTTCTGTACCACAAGCTGGGTATTTTCTACCGCAAACGAAATATCGGAAAAGGCAGAACGCATCTCCTCTTCATCAGCAAAATACGCATCAGTGTCTTTTAAGTCCATTCTCTTCTCGTCAGTAACTTTTTTCCCGGTCTGAATGCAGAGCAGAACGTCGTGCGCTTCTTTGTCTGCGAGGCTGATATAATGAACATCTTTCGTTGCCACTATCGGAATCCCTGTTTGTTTATGAATTTCTATAATCATTTCGCGGGCCTTCACTGATTGCGGCAAATTCGGAATATCCTGCACTTCCAAAAAATAATTTTCCTTTCCGAAAATTTCTACGTGTTCTTTCACCACGTCAAGCCCGCGCTCTATGCCGCCCGAAAGAAGCTGTTGGGACAACTCCGAAACAAGACATCCGGAAAGCGCAATAAGCCCTTCAGAATACTCTTTTAAAAGCTCTTTATCAATTCTCGGCTTGTAATAAAACCCCTCCAGATGGGCAAGGGAAGTTAATTTAATCAAATTTTTATATCCAACGCGATTCTTTACAAGCAGAGTAAGGTGGTACCTTCGGTTATCTATATGCGGGCGCTTCTCTGTTCGCTTGTCAACCGCAACATACGCTTCCATGCCTAAAATAGGCTTGATGCCGGCAGAGAGACATTTTTGATAAAACTCAATGATCCCATACATCACCCCGTGGTCAGTAAGCGCAAGGGATGTCATGCCGCACTCCTTTGCCCTGCGGATAAGATCATCAATCTTCGGAAGCCCGTCAAGAAGGCTATAGTGAGAATGTACGTGCAGATGTGTGAACATGTGGAAATCAGGGTATACACTTTATTTTTTCCCGGATTTACGTTTTTTGCCGGGACTCGCCTCTTTTGCGCCGCTCCGCAGTTCGTTTACAAAATGCACAACCCCCTTTGCCGTATTGGTGATCTCTTGCGCTGAACTGACAGATTGCTCTAGTTTTTCGCGTATCACATCCACGATGCCTAAAAAGTCGCCTATTTTTTTTCGCAGATCGCGTGACACGCCACGAAGATCACGGCTTAAACGAAATATATAATACAGATTGAGCAGAATGAGAAAACTCACAACAAGCGCGCATACCGAAAGCGTTACATAAAACAAATCTTGTGAAGTCATTTTGATTTTTGTTTACAATGTGAATAAAAAATATATATTCATTATAGCAATTTTCCCTAAATGAGCAAAGGAGATATAATAAAGGTATGGATCAAAACCTTTCTGATTCAGAACTGCATGTGGGATACTTTGTATTTCTGCATAAACAGAAGTTCATTAAATTTTGTTTGGGGCTTTTTGTGGTTGCAAACGCCGTTTTAGTAATTTTCATGCTCATTCAGATGGCGCTGTTTTTCCGCGCGCAGAGCTTTGAAGGACAAAACAAACACAATTTTTCAACACGATCCATCGCATGGTACGACCCGACGCTTGCGGCAAAAACAACGGCGCCGCACATTGAGGGCATTTACTTTGTAAAAGGAGCGCCCGGGGTATACAAACTCATCGCAAAAATTGTCAATCAAAATCCTGACTGGGTTGTATGGTCGTTCTCGTACCGCTTTGTAGTTGACGGGGTAGAAACGCCGTATCAAAAATCTTTTTTACTTCCCGGGGACAATTTCGTTACCGGGCGCGCCGAAAGTAAAACCCCGATTCGCGGAATGAAACTAGAGATGAACCATCTCATTTGGAAGCAAATGAATCAGCAAGAACGGGAAAAAATAGCGCTTGTAAAATTCCAGACGAGCACACTCGAAACAAGATTCACCGAATCAACTGGATTCGAGAACGTCTCGTTCACTATTTCAAATAATTCTGCCTACAGCTTCTATGCTGTGCCGTTTCTCGTGATCGCGCGGCGTGGCGCGGATATTATAGAATTCGGATACATCACCGCGGCAGAATTTCAATCAAAAGAATCTCGCGCCTTTTCCCTGCAACTTGGCAAAAACAGCCTTACAAACACTTCCCTCGCTATTGTTCCCCGCGTCAATCTTCTGGACGATAATGCCTTTATGCCCGTCAGCGTGTGGCGTGCTGAAACAAAAACTCAATGACAAAACGCCACGGATGTCTGCGCGCTCTTTTACAAATGCGGATCAATCGTATAGTATGTGCTCACTTATATGAAACTTCGCGCGTTTTTCGGCAAACTCAAAAAAATGGATTTCGTGCTCCTTACGGCAACATTTCTTATTACTCTCTTCAGCCTCATTAATATCTATACGCTTGAAATTAACACAGGAAACGGCGAACTTTTTAATTTTAAAAAACAGGTCATTGCGCTTGCGATCGGCGCGGCGTGCATGGTTTTTTTCGCCGTGATTGACTACCGGTGGTACCGCGACGGCGCCTATCTCGCATACGCAGTCGGACTCATCCTCTTGGCTCTCGTGCTTGCGTATGGCAACACGATTCGCGGTACCACGGGATGGTTTAAAATTGGCGCGTTTTCCCTGCAACCGGTTGAGTTCGCAAAAGTTTTTACCGTACTCGCGCTCGGCAGATTTATCGCCGAAATGCGGGGCAAAACGCGGTCAGCGCTCTTTGTGATTGGAACCGCAGTGATTACGTTTGCGCCGGTGTTTTTAATCATTTTACAGAAAGATTTCGGCTCAACAATTCTCTTCTTCGGCACATGGGCGACGCTTCTTTTCTTAGCAAAAATTCCAAAATCACACGCGCTCATTGTATACGGCCTCTTCATTGCGGTAAGCATTTTTGGATGGCACAATTTTCTCGCCGTGTATCAAAAAAATCGCATCTTGAATTTTATTGACCCTACACGCGACCCGCTTGGAACCGGGTATAACGTCACGCAATCTCTTATTGCCATTGGTTCGGGGCGCATCCTTGGAAGAGGACTCGGACTTGGATCGCAAAGTAGCCTCAACTTTCTCCCGGAACAGCAGACCGACTTTATTTTTGCAACTATCGCCGAGGGAACCGGCATTATCGGCGCAACATTGCTCATTCTTTTCCTGTTAATCCTCTTTCTGCGCTTTTTACGAATCTCTAAAAAAGCAAAAGAGGTATTCGGGATATTTGCCGCCGCAGGCATCGCCGCGATGTTCTTTATTCAAACAGCAATCAGCATTTTTATGAACCTCGGGCTTGCGCCGGTTACGGGCCTGCCGTTTCCTCTGGTGAGCGTCGGCGGAAGCTCTCTTGTTGCAAGCTTCATTATGATCGGCATCATGCAGAGCATCGCAATACACCGGAGCGAGGAGTAAAAATGGCTTTTCTTTGACAAAAAAAAGAAGTGTTGATAATATGATGAAATCATGAATACTCTTTATAGAACAACAATAACCATCCCGCAAAAGATATATCAGCGCACAAAAATACGCGCCGCATACAGCAATAAAAGCGTGAGCCGGTTTATTAGCGATATGCTTGCAATCGCCATTGATGTAGAACAATCCAAAAAGCCAACGCCGTCTCTGCCCTTTGGCGCATACGCCTTTAACGAAAAAAAAACGGAAACATATCCGCGAAAAAAAATGTATGCGGCTCACCTCCGGAGAAAAATATCTCGTTGACACCAATATACTCATCTACGCTCTCAATAAAACTTCTTCGCTTTATACAAAGTCGCGAAAAATTCTGGAAACACAAAATCCAGAAGCTTATTTCATAATTGCGCAACAAAATCTTGTAGAACTCACCTCGGTTTTGACAAAACAATATAAAGTATCGCTTAAAGAAGCGGTTAACACGGCGCGCGCCTTTTCAGAACACTTTGAAGTGATTACGCCCATGCGCGATACATGGGAAATGTTCACTCACATGGCTGAAAGACAAAACAAACAGATCGCGCCATTTGATATTTTTCTTGCGGCGACTATGCTTTCAAACGGCGTGGAACGAATTATTACCGCAAACAGCGAAGACTTTAAAAATCTTGGATTGCGGGAAATTGTTAATTTGGCGGATTGAAGACTCAATCTCAAATAAACTTTTATAGAACCAAAATTGTTTGACAGCAATGGCGCTGTTGGTGATAATGCTGATGTGTGTGTAAAATACTTTCGACTCGTCTACTTATTTTTTACTAATTTTGTACATTATACCATACGACTGAACTATAATTTAGTACACTCGTACGGTGTAAAGTCTATAAAAATATGGATCATAAACCAGAAGATTATTATCCTACGCCGCCCACCCCAGATACTCACCCAACAAGGATTCCTATTGAACAAGCGGAGCAAATTTTCCTTTCTGTTAAAAAAAATGGGTTATTAGGCATTGATGAAATAAGAAGGTTTCAAGAAATGTTCAAAAGGCTAAAAAGCTCTAATACTCAATCTGTTGATATAAATCCTCATTCAGCAGAGAATGTTTACGATTCTAGTCTAGGGGAGTTGGCTAAATTTTTAAAAGAATACCATTCCGAAAACCGTGTAACGGAACCATTGTCAATCGCAGTAATAGAACAAAAAAGTGAGCAAGAACCAACTATTGAAAAATTACGGGAAGATATTTTTAAACAAGAGGGATTAGTGATGTTTGCTTCATTACCAGTGCATCAAGACAAAACCACGGAGGGCTTTGTTTTTGATTACAGCAGTAATCTTGTTCCACAAAAAATCATGAGTAATATACCAGATATTCTATTAGATCCATACGGCACAGGGTCCAGCTTTTTTAAAGAGAATTATGTTACGGAGATTGTCCTTTTTATTCCCCAGTTAAAACCACGCGTGGCAACTACTACACGACAAGAGCAATATGGTTTGTTCAAGCGTAAAACAAGAGCTATTCAAGAAGAGCAGATTACTGGGGTTGAAGACATAGCACACAGCGAAATCGTACAAAATGGGACAAATGACCCCGCAGTTTGTGTTAGCTATACTGCGCGAGGTATTGATTACGACCTCCCTTATAGGGATTATACTGACAGAGTAG
>Ga0075956_126_pt1 | contig 14757 bp, 15 predicted proteins | sample RifGroA2_FD_68050 | JGI IMG/M metagenome (GOLD analysis project Ga0075956, IMG submission 68050) | Parcubacteria bacterium GW2011_GWA2_44_12 | reverse complement strand
CGCGACATTGCAAAAGAAAAAAAGATGGTGCCGGTTGAGGCGGTTGGAGAAGCCGCATTTTATGGGCCAAAGCTTGATTTTCTCGCCAAAGATTCGCTCGGACGAGAATGGCAGGTAGCAACAATTCAGCTGGACTTCAATATGCCGGGACGCTTTCATCTGGTATGCATAAACGAAAAAGGGGAACAAGAAACCGTGCAAATGTTACACGTCGCCATTATGGGAGCGATTGAACGATTCCTTGCAATTTTAATTGAACACCTTTCCGGCGCCTTCCCTCTGTGGCTGGCTCCGGTGCAAATTCAAGTTATTCCTGTAAGTGACAAACATAATGCGCATTGCCTTGGACTCGCGCAGGAATTACAAAAACAAGGACTTCGCGCTGAAGTTGATACCGCGTCAGAAAGCGTAGGAAAAAAAATACGAAATGCGGAAAAAATGAAAATTCCCTATATGCTTGTTGCGGGGGACAAGGAAGTGGAAAGCCAAAACCTTATTATCCGCAAGCGTGGGGAAAAAGAAACCTTTGAACTCTCTAAAAGCCTCTTTATTGAACGGGTACAGGACGAAATTCAAAAAAAAGTATTATAATTTTAGAACTCGCTAAACACTGCTTCTCCGTACTGCTCTATCAATTCATTCAAGCGATGCAGGCGAGCTCGGTAATACACCCCCGCATTCACCACTCCTCCGTCATTCATGTGCACCGGGCATAAAAGATGCGTATTTTCAAGCCACCACAAATACTTTCCCACGGTGATTTTATTGATTGAAATAACATTCAATATGCTTCTATCCAGAGGGTCAAGCGTGCTTTGGTGCTGAAGAAAATACGTAAAAAACCTCGCGGTAAAGCGTTTCCCAAATTGAGGGTATACGTTTGGCGCTCTCCTCTGCGCCACCATCCGCTGTGGTTCAAATGCAGAATACACGACACGCGGAGAAATATCAGCGGTAAAATTAACTTCCTGATCGGTTTTAAAGCGGTGAAACAAATTTTTGAATGATGCCATAAATTCAAAATGAAATTAAAATTAAAATGTATTAGTTACTATAAAAGATTTCAGGCAACCTGACAAACGACAGTTTTGCACAAATCTTCAACAGCTCTTTGCTGTATGTGCCATATAGATTAAAAAATAATTAAAAATATGTCTGAATGTACTATCAAAAACAATTTCCCATACATTCACATATGGTTTGACGCGGCGCACGTAGCATTGTTATAGTGTGCTTATGCGCAAAAAATACTTTCTTGAAGTTTTTGGTTGTCAAATGAACAAGTCTGACGCGGAACGGCTTTCATCAATTTTAGATACACTGGGAATGGAGCGCACTGAAAACGAGAACGATGCGCAGTTAATCGCAGTGCAGGCGTGCTCGGTGCGCCAAAGCGCAATTGACAGAATTTTTGCGCGGATTCACGTGTGGCAAGAACGGCAAAAAACAAACAAGGAGTTACTGACGCTTTTAACCGGGTGCGTTTTGCCAGACGATAAAAAAAAATTTAACAGCACGTTTGACATACTTCTTGATACGCATGACCTTTTAACATGGCTCGTCCTTTCAGGCATATATCCCCATTCAGGCTGGGTGCAACAACTTCTGCACATTCTGCGCTGTGCCTTATACAAAAGGACGAGAACGATACCGCTCACACACAGACATACTTCATGAGATCAGACAGCTTATAGAAAAAGGCTATAAGGAAATTACCCTGCTTGGACAAAATGTAAACACGTATTTTGACCCTACGTTAAAAAGCGGCATCGGAAAACGACTTCAATACAGAAAATGGAACGCCCTCACTGATTTTCCGCGGCTCCTTCGGCTTGTCAATGATCTTCAAGGAGATTTCTGGATTCGCTTTATCACGTCAAACCCGTGGGACATGTCTGACGAGACCATTCGCGCGGTTGCGGAGTGCGAAAAAATCTGCGAATATATTCACCTTCCGGCGCAAGCCGGGCACGATTACACCCTCAAGCGCATGAACCGCCACCACACCGTGGCTCATTATCAAACCTTAATTTCTAAAATTCGCAACAAAATAAAAGAACCCTTGTCAATCACAACAGATATTATTGTTGGCTTTCCGGGAGAAACAAGAGAACATTTTGAAGGAACCGCCACTCTACTGCGGGATGTCGGCTACGATATGGCCTACATCGCCCGCTACTCTCCGCGCCCAAACACAATCGCCAAAGAGTATTTCAAAGACGATGTTTCTCGCGAAGAAAAAAGAGAGCGCGAGCGAATTTTAACAGAAATTTTAAAAGCAAGCGCCATTGAACGCAATCGTGCGTATATCAGCAAAACTCTGCGTGTCCTCGTTGAAAAACAAAAACGAGAAGGTGTATTTTTAGGCAAAACCCGCACCTTTAAAAGCGTTATCTTTCATGCTCATGAAAACTGCGTCGGCGAATTTGTGGAACTCAAAATAACCGCCGCAGACACATGGGGTCTTGAAGGCATTCTTCACTTTGAGTGAAACGACATATATACAATAAAATGCGTGAATTTGTGCTTGATTATAGGATAATTCACGCATTATTGACAAATTTTAGTAAATATAATAAAATAGCGACATGGCTATTACGCAACCAACCAAAAAGCGCCTCCACACATTAAAAGCAGAGTTTGATACTTTAAAACAAGACAAAGGGTCGCTTTTGGCAATGATTGACGAGGTTGAAATACCGGAAAACGTCTATAACTCAAACGCTATTGAAAATTCCACCCTTACTCTCAAAGAAACGGAAAGAATTCTCATGGAGCAGGAACTGTCGCGAGAGGTATCTCTCCGAGAAGTTTTTGAAGCAAAAAATTTAGCTCGGGTGATCGCCTACAAACGCAATAAAAGTGCGCACGAACAGCTCGACAAGGAACTCATATTGCTTTTACACCAAATGCTTATTGGCGAGATTGATGACTCAATTGCCGGGCGATTTCGCGCGCAAGGAGAATATGTGAGGGTCGGTGCACACATTGCGCCGACCCCAGAACACGTTGAACGCATGACAGAAAATATACTCATTGAGTATTCAAGCGAATTGAGTACGTATTTTTTGGATAAAATTGCCAAATTCCATTTAGATTTTGAAACCATTCATCCTTTCTGCGACGGCAATGGGCGCATCGGGCGCGTTCTTATCAATTTTCAGCTCATCCAGCACGGCTTTCCGCGAATTATGATCCGTAATAAAGAAAAAAGAATCTACTATCGCGCGTTTCAGAATTATAGAGAAAAAAAACAAACAAAAACCATGGAAAAAATTTTATCTCTCGCGGTGCTGGAATCCTTACACAAACGAATCGCCTATCTGAAAAGCAGTACAATCGTTTCTTTATCGGAATACATTAAACAAAATAAACTGTCAGCGCCCGCAATAACAAACGCGGCGCGCAGGCAAACCATCCCCGCTTTTAGAGAAAAGGGCGTTTGGAAAATTGGTAAAAACTTTCAGCACGCACAAAAATAATCGCCACTGGTGCATGAAACATTATTGTCCTTTCTCTGTTGCTTGCCCAAAACAGCGTAAAACGCTACACTTTTTATGCATCGTTCCGCATCGGGGTGTGGCGCAGTTGGTAGCGCGCGGGATTCGGGTTCCCGAGGCCGGAGGTTCAAGTCCTCTCACCCCGACCAAGTTAGACATTGGGAGTTTTTTGAAAATTGAAACACTAACGAGAATCGCCAAAGCGTTGGATGTTGGCGTTGATGAGTTGATAAAGTAAAAATATGCCTAGAACAAACGAAGCAAAAGCACGAATAAAAATAAACAAACTCCTTGAAGAGTCAGGATGGCGTTTTGATGACAATGAAACAGGTAAAGCCAACATTCAACTTGAGCCGGGTGTTCAATATGCTAAACTTGGTGATGATTTTGAAAACGAAACGCGCGGATTCATTGATTTCCTCTTGCTCGATAAGGACGGCCGCGCACTCGTTGTAGTAGAAGCGAAAAAGGAATCCATTGATCCGCTATCCGCCAAAGAACAGGCACGAAACTACGCCAGAAATGCTGGTGCTCGTTTTGTAATTCTCTCGAACGGAAATATTCATTATTTTTGGGACACCAAGCATGGAAATCCAGACACCATTTCTCGTTTCCCGACACAAGACTCAATCACGCAATACGAAAAATACACTCCAAACCCATTAGAACTCGCACAAACACCTATTGATCAAAATTATATCGTAGAAACACAAATCCCAGGATATACGACAGATCCTGCGTTTCAGAATGAATCGACAAGGGCAGAATTTTTAAAGAAAAATAATCTCAAGCAACTTCGTCTTTACCAAGTACAGGCAATTAAAGCACTTCAAGAATCAGCACAAGGCGGGAGTCAGAGATTTTTATTTGAAATGGCAACAGGTACCGGCAAAACTCTTATTTCGGCGGCAGTAATAAAACTATTTCTTAAATCCGGCAACGCGCGCCGAGTGCTTTTTCTTGTTGACCGACTGGAGCTTGAGGATCAAGCGCAAAAAGCCTTTTCTCAATATCTTGGTCATGATTTTCCAAGCGTTATCTATAAAGATAGTCGTGATTCGTGGGCTAATGCCAGCATCGTAGTTTCCACCATTCAAACTTTTCTTGCCGGTGATCGCTATAAAAAAGAATTTTCCCTAACTGATTTTGAATTAGTTATTTCAGACGAAGCCCACCGCTCAATCGGCGGAAACAGCCGAGCAGTTTTTGAATACTTTGTCGGCTATAAACTGGGACTTACCGCTACCCCCAAAAATTATTTGAGAGGATTTGATGCCGAAGGTGCTGATAGTCAAAGAGAATACGAGCGCCGGCTTTTGCTTTCAACATATAAAACATTTGGTTGCGAATCCGGCAATCCGACTTTCTCATACGATTTAGAACGAGGAGCAGAAGAGGGCTATCTGATTAAGCCGACACTCGTTGACGCACGAACAGAAATTACGACCGAGCTTCTCTCGGAAGACGGCTATGCCGTTCATACGCTCACGGAAAGCGGCGAGACCATTGACGAAGTATTTAATGAACGCCACTATGAGCGGAAAATTTTTAATGAAGAAACAAATATCGCCATGTGCAAGGCGCTTATTGATAACGGACTTTTTGATCCAGTCGCGAAAAAATTAGGAATAGACCTATTTGGAAAATCAATCGTCTTTTGCGTATCACAAAAACACGCGGCGGGAATTATGAACATCCTGAACAAATTGGCTTTTGAAAAATGGCCGCAACAATACAGCGAGTCAAATTTCGCCATGCAGGTTTCTTCTCAAGTGCCAAATGCCCAGCAAATGACCATCAATTTCGCTAATAACCGCCTTGGCGGGCAGGCAAATTCACCGGAAGGCTATGACACGAGCAAAACCCGCGTTGCCGTTACTGTCGGCATGATGACTACCGGCTACGATTGCCAAGACCTGCTCAATATCGCGCTGATGCGACCAGTTTTTAGTCCAACTGATTTTGTGCAGATAAAAGGACGCGGCACTAGAAAATGGCAATTTGAGTACAACGATTATAAAAATGACCCGATTATTAAAACAAAAGAAAAATTCAAGTTTTTTGATTTCTTTGCTACCTGCGAATATTTTGAAAATGAATTTGATTATGATGAAAGAATTACTCTTCCGCCAATCCATGTAACCCCACCAACCGGCCCCGGAGGCGATGGACCGGGCACAGATGGCCCCGGAAGCGATGGGCCAGTTGGACCAAAAGGCCCGATTGATCTTGCCACTTCTGACCAATTAGCTACGATTTCCGAAACTCCTGGTGGAGTGATTATGCGTATTGATCGTGAGGGCTTTAGGCGCGCCGTTGAAGAAGATGTTCTTGGCAACGAAACGCTCAAAAATATGTGGAATAACGGCGACACTGAAGAAGCTGAAGACTTTACCAAAAAGAATATTTTTGATAAGCCAAAGTACTTCCTCAATCTCGACAAGATAAAGAAGATTTTTGGTGTAGATCGTCGTATTACGGTAAAAGAATTTCTACAAGTAGCTTTTGGCGATAAAGAAACTTTTGAAATGAAAGATGACCTCTTGGAATCAGAATGGGTTAAATTTATGGAGGTAAATCCAGTTGATCAAGCACACTATGCGCCCGTCAAAATGTTTTTCAAAGCGTATGTTACTGACGAAAAAGTACGCGAAATTGTCACTAGCCGTCAAGTTGGTCGTTTCAACACAGAATCATCTTTCCATTTTGACGAATACCAACAGTTAAATGGATTTAAAACAGTCGTCCCGCAATATGTCCGTGATTACGCCTATCATTTAACGAATTTATAAATCCATGAAAAAAATCAATGTACAGGGTATTGAAATAGTTATTATTTCTGAAGGAGAACATGATTATATTTCTTTAACGGATATGCTGAAAGCTAAAGATGGAGAATTTTTTATCTCTGACTGGTTAAGAAATAGAAATACCGTTGAATTTTTGGGCATTTGGGAAGGAATCAATAATCCCGGATTTAATTATGGCGAATTCGCCACAATTAGAAGTAAAGCGGGCTTAAACAGCTACAAAATCAGTGTAAAAGATTGGGTGGAAAAAACGGGCGCTATCGGACTTCGTGCAACTGCCGGTCGTTATGGAGGAACATACGCGCATAAAGATATAGCTTTTGAGTTTGGAATGTGGATTTCACCGCAATTTAAGCTGTATCTAATAAAAGAATTCCAACGTTTGAAAATCGAAGAAAATGAGAGGCTTATCTTGGGTTGGGACGCAAAGAGAGCTTTGACTAAAATTAACTACCGAATACACACGGATTCAATAAAAGAAAACATTGTCTTGCCTCAAAAGTTATCTACAAAAGAAGCGACGAAGGTGTACGCAAACGAAGCAGATGTCTTGAATGTTGCCCTCTTTGGAATGACGGCCCAAGATTGGAAAACAAAAAATAAAAGCAAGCAGGGCAATATGCGGGACTATTCTGATGTATATCAGCTTGTTTGCCTTGCAAACCTAGAAACTCTCAATTCCGAATTTATAAAAATGGAATTTTCTCAAAAAGAACGATTGTTGAAACTGAACGAGATAGCGATTACTCAAATGAAATCTCTTTCAACAAATAACACCCTGAAGAAACTAAAATAATTATGAATACCGACACAAAACGACATATAGATTCTGCCCGCCAAGTTTTGGTTGGCGTGGTGCCAAATCCTACTTCGCAAATTGACCAAATCACTAACGCGCTAATTTATAAGTTCATGGACGATATGGATCAAGCGGCGATAAAAGCCGGAGGCGACCCATCGTTTTTTGTGGGCGACTTGGAACATTATGCCTGGACACGGCTTATGGACGCGCGTATGGGCAACCAAGAGCGGATGAACCTGTATTCCGAGGCGCTGATTAAGTTTTCACAGGCCAAACAGCTACCGGAGCTTTTTCGTGGTATTTTCAAATCCGCCTTTTTACCATACCGCTCTCCCGAAACCCTTGGCCTTTTCCTTAAAGAAATTGATTATTTTGACTACTCACACCCCGAAGAACTGGGCAACGCCTACGAATATCTACTTTCCATAATGTCATCACAAGGTGATGCGGGACAATTCCGCACGCCTCGCCATATTATTGATTTTATTGTTGATGTGGTGAACCCTACCAAAGACGATAAGGTGCTTGATCCGGCTTGTGGCACTGGCGGATTCTTGGTGAGTTCGTACAAACATATTTTAGAACAGCACGACGGCAAAGACGATCTGAAGAAAAAAGAAAAACCTCTCACGCCTGACGAGCGCAAAAAATTGATGGCCAATTTTGAGGGCTACGATATTGATCCGACTATGGTGCGCATCGCACAGGTCAATATGTATCTCCATCAATTTAAAAATCCAAAAATCTTTCAGTATGATTCGCTTTCGAGCGATGAACGCTGGAACGATAAATTTGATGTCATTCTTGCCAATCCGCCGTTTATGTCGCCAAAAGGAGGTATCAAACCCCACAGCAAATTCAGCGTGCCATCAAGCCGGAGCGAAGTGCTTTTCGTGGATTATATTATGAATCACCTCCGACCAAAAGGCCGCGCTGGCATTATCGTGCCGGAAGGGATTATTTTTAGAAATGATGAAGGATATAGACAGTTAAGAAAAAATTTGGTTGAAGATGGGCTTTATGCAGTCGTATCTATGCATAATTCTCTATTCAAAGGATCAAAAGCGGGAGTAAAAACAAGTATTCTATTGTTTGATAATGAAATTACAAAACAGCAGACCGAAATACTTTTTGTAAAAATAGAAAATGATGGATACGCACTTGGAGCGACGAGGCGAGCGCTATGTAATGAAAATGGGAATAAACCGGAATGGTGCCCAAAGCATAGTGATATGCCGAATGTGAAAGATATTTTGAATAAATGGAACACGGGAGAAAAAGTAGAAAACAAGCTCGCGGTCTATGTAGAAAAATCAAAAATTGCCGAGAACGGCGACTACAATCTTTCCGGTGATCGTTATCGCATAACAACCGATTACACCAATGCCAAATGGCCGATGGTGGAGTTGGGAGAGGTTGCGGAAATATTGAAAGGGTCGGCGATAACTAAAAAAGATACAAAACTTGGAAATATTCCGGTAATTGCTGGCGGACAGGAACCTGCTTATTATCACAATGAGTCAAATAGAAATGGAGAAGTAATAACTGTCAGTGCATCAGGCGCTTATGCTGGTTTTGTAAATTATTTTACTATTCCAATTTTTGCTTCTGATTGTTCAACGATACAAACTAAAGATGAGGCTATCGCAAGTACGAAATACCTTTATACCGTACTTAAAGCCAAACAAGAAGACATCTATGGATTTCAGCAGGGTGGTGCACAGCCCCATGTATACCCTAAAGATTTAAGAATCATTCAAATCCCTCTCCCACCTCTAGAAATCCAAGAGCAAATTGTGAAGGAGCTAGATAGCTACGCAGGCATCATCGCCGGCGCCAAACAAATCGCGGAAAGCTGGAAACCGAGAATCGACATTGATCCCGAGTGGGAGAAGGTGAAGTTGGGGGATATATTGAGTTTTATAGGAAGTGGTGCTACACCCTTGGGGGGTCAAGAGGTTTATCAAACAGAAGGGATCTTATTTATAAGAAGTCAAAATGTTCTTTTGGGAGAATGTGATTTTTCAGACGCTGTATTTATTTCAGATGATGTTTATGAACAGATGAGACGGAGCAAGGTTCAGAAAAATGATGTGTTGCTTAACATCACAGGTGCTTCTATCGGAAGATGCGCCGTTTACATTGAAGATAGAAAGGCAAATGTAAATCAGCATGTCACGATTCTACGATGTGATAAAAAGATATTGCCACTATTTCTTATGAATATAATTTTAGGTAAGACTGTACAGGACAACATTTGGGCAGTTCAAGGTGGAGCATCAAGACAAGCCTTAAATTATCAACAAATTCGGCTATTTGACATCCCTCTCCCTCCTCTCACCACCCAAAAGCAAATCGTGACGAAGATTGAAGATGAGAGGAAAATCATTGAAGCCAACAAAAAATTGATCGGAATTTACGACCAAAAAACCAAAGAAGTCATCGCCAAACTTTAGTCAGAATAGTTATGTATGAAAACGCTCAAGAAATATTTGACTATTTACCAATTCGCCGAAATATGGGGCCAATAATAGAGTTAAAAGTTGAGGCAGTATTGAACACCATCTAGTTTTGCGGAAAATAACCAAAACTGCTACTATATAAGTATCAAACTATGAGTAAAACAGATTTAATCAAAAAGCTTGAAACAGAGTGCACTTCGCGCGTTATAACCTATGCCACCAGCGATAGGGCTCCTTTTGCTACTAAAATTGCGAACGACATTATTCCACTCTTGGGCAATCAGCTCGACGCCATTGGTAAGGTAAAAAAAATCAGTCTTTTTCTCTACACGAGCGGTGGAGATATGCTTGCACCAATTCGTATTGTTAAATTAATTCGTAATCATTGTGATGAGTTTGAGATTCTTGTTCCTTACAAGGCACATAGTGCAGGGACACTTATTTGCATGGGAGCCGACACGATTGTAATGGGCAAGCTCGGTGAATTAACTCCGGTTGATCCGACTACTGATCATCCATTCAATCCACAGAACCCATCAAACCCACAGCAGAGGCTTCCTGTGAGTGTGGAGGATTTGAATTCATATCTTCTGTTCGCAAAAGAAAAGGCAGGAGTGAAAGAAGATCAGATGATTGATTCGTATAAGTTGCTTGTAGAAAAACTTCACCCATTATCCATTGGCAACGCGTATCGTGCTTATAGAATGGCAAAAATGGTTTCTGAACGTCTGCTTTGGTTGCATATGGATAAAAATGACGAAAAAATCAAAAAAATTGTTAAGGAAATGACGGGTGATATTACTATCCATGCTTATCCAATTGACCAAGACGAAGCAACAGAATTAGGACTTAAAATTGAAAAGGCGACCGATGGGGTCGATAAAACTATGCGTGAGCTATACGACACTTATGCTGATGAAATGAAACTTGGTCAGCCGTTCCATCCAAACGAATTGCTTGCCGGAAAAGATTCGGCGGACTTTGAGCGTCCGGGTGCATATCTTGAAACAACAGACTTGTCATATCAGTTTACTTTTGCTGGAAAAGTTCAGAAAACTATCAAAAATAATCAGCCCTCGATTGATCTTAATTTTGACTCCCAGTCGTGGGTAAAAAAATAATATGACTAACGAATATACAACAATTGCACCCGCAAATATAATGCCAGGAAGTCTACGTTTTCCTTCCGGAATGATTTCCGAGTATGAGGATAATTCTTCTAGAGCAAGTATATGGAGAGTCTATGAAAGAGGATCTAAAACTCTTTAAGAAACGATTCAATGATGACTTCGCAAGAAAGAACAAAATACTGTTTGGATACTAATTTCATCATTGATCTCTTGAACGGCAAGAATAACGCCGTGCTAGTCTATGAAGAAATTAAAGATGCTCCACTTACAATAACCGCTATCTCTTCAGTGGCACTATTTGAGATTCTGCGCGGGAAAGAACAGAATCAGACAAAAATACAAAAATTTGAGGAACTAAGGAAGACACTCGAGGTTTTGCCGTTTGGAGAAAAAGAAGCTGAAGAGGCAGGTCAAACAGAAAAAGCTATTCGTGAAAAAGGATTGAATATTGAAATTGACGACTTGCTTATTGGCGCAACAGCGAAAACCCATGGGGCAACTTTGATTACCAATGACGGGGGTTTTGCCAGTTTTGAAGGATTGCAACTGCGGACGTATTAAGTGATATTTTATTTTTGTCCGCCGAAAAGTTTTGGGGGCGAAGCCCAAGCAGTCGGGCAGTTTCTGCCGCGCGTAGCGCGGCAATTAGTCAGAGTTTTGTTTAAAATAGGTTCGCACTGCGTTCAGTAATTGCGACCAAGTTAGACTTTTTTAGCTTGAGACAATAGCAAAAATTATAATTAGTTGCAGTTACTTTTTTGAGTTATTGAACGGCTTTTTTAACAATTCGCATAAGTTTACGATAAAAGTTATAATAAAAGAAACCAACGTATAGTACTTATCAACTTTTATCCCCTCTCCCTATGCCGACAAACGCAAAAAAAATTCTCATTATAGAAGACGAAAAGCCGATGGCGCGGGCGCTTGAGCTGAAATTGACGCACGCCGGCTTTGAAGCAGTAAGCGTTTCCAATGGAGAGAAAGGCATTGAGATGCTTGAAGAGCAATCTTTCTCTCTGATTTTACTAGATCTCGTCATGCCGCAGACGAACGGGTTCATAGTGCTTGAAACACTGAAGCAAAAAAAAATCAACACTCCTGTCATCGTTCTTAGTAATTTGAGCCAAGACGACGACGAAGAGCGCGTGAGAGCGCTCGGCGCAAAAGAGTTTTTTATCAAATCCAATACCCCGATTGCGGCTATTGTTGCAAAAGTAGAAGAGTTTTTGAAATAACACAATCTGAATGAAATTTGAGGATACAACCATCAAGCAAACGCTTCTCAAAGAAAATTATCTTACCGAAGAAGATATAAAGCGCGCAGATGAGTTTGCCAAAACACATCGCGCGTCCTTTGTGGAATATCTGCTCCAAGAAAATCTTATTACCAAAGACCTCCTGGGGCAGGCGGTTGCGGAATCGCACAATGTCCCCTATGCAGATTTAAATTCAGAGCCTGCTTTGCCTGAACAGATACAAAAAATTCCAGAAGAAATCGCAAAAAAATACAATGTCATCCTGCTGAAAGAAGAAAAGAACAGTATTACAGTTACTACTGATAATCCAAAAAACGCCGAACTATTGCCGTCGTTAAAAAAATTATTTGCCGTCAAAAAAATAAACATTGCCTACTCGCTTACCGAAGACATTACCGCAAGCTTTGTCCACTACCAAAAGCCGCTTGAAACCCGCTTTTCTAAAATTATTGGAAACAATGGCCGTGTTGCGCCGGAACTCTTGGAAGAAATTTTTGCTGATGCGCTGGTATTTCATGCCTCTGATATTCATTTTGAGCCGCAACAGCAAGATGTTTTCCGCCCAAGACGGCTCTTTAAGGTACGAATGCAAAGAAACAATTGTTGACCTTCGGACCTCTGTTGTCCCCACAATTGAAGGAGAAAAAGTGGTACTGCGCGTTCTTGCGGCGTATGTGCAAGGGTTATCCCTCGGGCATCTCGGCCTCTCCCTTGCACATCAGAAGCTTCTTGAAACCGCCGCGCAAAAACCGTTCGGCATGATACTTGTTACAGGGCCTACCGGAAGCGGGAAAACGACAACGCTTTATACGCTTCTTAAACTTGTCAATAACCCCGGGGTAAATATTACAACCATAGAAGACCCTGTAGAATACAAAATGCTCGGGGTGAATCAAATTCAAGTCAATAGCCAAACGAACCTTACCTTTGCAAAGGGCTTGCGCTCCATCGTTCGCCAGGATCCGGATATTATTTTGGTCGGAGAAATCCGCGATAACGAAACCGCCGAAATTGCCCTGAATGCGGCCCTTACCGGACATCTCCTCTATTCCACATTTCATGCCAATGATGCGGCAACCGCTCTTCCCCGGCTTCTGAATATGGGCATTGAGCCGTTTCTGCTCGCCTCTACGCTTGAAGTGATTGTTGCCCAGCGGTTAGTGCGAAAAATATGCGAACACTGTAAACACAGCGTGGCGCGGCTCGTGAAAAATTTTGAAACGCCGCAGTTGAAAGCAACAATCCCCTATTTGAAGAGCACAGACATAACACTCTATGAAGGAAAAAAATGTGGGGCATGCGGGCACACGGGCTATAAAGGCCGCACCGCTATTTTTGAGTTTATTCAGATTACTCCGCAGATGCAAAACCTTATTTTGCGCTCTCCCTCAACGCAAGAAATCTGGAAACTTGCGCGCAAAGAAGGCGCAAAATCCCTTTTTGAAGACGGTATTGAAAAAGTAAAAGCCGGGATAACGACTCTTGAAGAGTTGCTCCGCGTCGCAGAGCCGCCCGCAACTAAAATAAAAGATCGGTTATGATGAAAGCACAAGAGTCCCCAAAGCACAAGCAGGGCGCACGCGCGCGCACAAGAAAGACGCGCCCGCTTTTTACCTTCGGCCTCAATAAGGAACGCGATTATTTTGTTGAAAATTTAAGCATGTTGCTTGCGGGCGGCATGCCCATTTTAGGAGTGCTTGACGCGATAGTAAAAGAGACGCGATCCCGCCGCATGAAAACTATTATTGCCTCGCTGAAAGCAAATATTGAGTCTGGTTCTTCTTTATGGAAGGCGCTTGCGGAAAGCCGTCTTTTCCCAAAACACGCGGTTTCTTTGATTCGCCTCGGCGAAGAATCGGGGAAACTCACAGACAACTTAAAGGTAGTTGCAATTGAACAAGAAAAAGACAGGGTATTTAAATCTAAACTCCGCTCCGCCATGATGTACCCGGTGTTCGTGCTGTCGCTCACGGCGATTATCGGCGTTGGGATTGCGTGGTTTATCTTACCCAAGCTTGCGACTGTCTTTGCCCAACTCAACATAAAATTGCCGCTGATGACGAAAATTCTCATTGGCGCCGGAACATTCCTTGGGGTTCACGGCCGCTTTGTTATCCCAGCCGGCATTATCGGCATACTTTTATTATTCTTTTTTACCTTTTCATTTTCAAAAACAAAATTCGTCGGACAATTTTTGTTATTTTTCTTGCCCGGTGTTAATGGACTTATTAAAGAAATAGAAATCGCGCGATTCGGCTATCTTTTGGGCACGCTTCTTGAAGCGGGGCTCCCTATTACGCACGCGCTTGATTCGCTTGCGAGCGCAACCGAAATTTCGCCGTACCGCAAGCTATACGCGCACATACGCGATTCGGTTGAAGACGGCAATTCAATTCAAAAAAGTTTCGCGGCATTTCGGACCACTTCCAGCCTTATTCCCGCGCCGATACAACAGCTTATTGTTGCCGGCGAACAATCCGGCACGCTTGCCCAGATATTGATCAAAATCGGCCAAACATTTTCAGAAAAAGCAGACATCACAACAAAAAATCTTACCGTTATTTTAGAGCCGATACTTTTAGTCATAGTATGGCTCGGAGTTGTTGCTGTGGCTCTCGCGGTAATTTTGCCTATTTACAGTTTGGTTGGCGGCTTTAACGCAGACCATGGTACACCATAGCTATGAAGAATGCCGGGTTCACCTTAATTGAGGTCTTGCTTTCTATCACAGCGATCGCCATTATCGCAGGTATCTCTATTCCAGTTTATCAATCATTTCAAAATAGAAACGATTTGG
>Ga0075956_127_pt1 | contig 16028 bp, 15 predicted proteins | sample RifGroA2_FD_68050 | JGI IMG/M metagenome (GOLD analysis project Ga0075956, IMG submission 68050) | Parcubacteria bacterium GW2011_GWA2_44_12 | reverse complement strand
GGCGAGATGGTGAAGTTTGTGGTTGATATTGAAAAGGAGATTCTCGCGCTTGGCGGCGAATTGCACGCGGATTGTGAAGATCTACTGCTTAAAGACGGATCGCGGCAACAAAATTTATGGGGCGCTAATTTGTATCCGTTGCGCGATGAAGATGAGCGCATAGAATATACATCGCTTATTAACATCAAACCAAGTGTCGGAAATCGCAATATGGAAATTCAAGATGAGATAATACGGAATAAAGTGCGGGAAATTGCAGAGCGCTTATTGTTCACGCAAGATGATCATCTATGATGCAACATCACAAGACATTAACGGATAAAAAATGGGCGCAATACTCGTTTTCAGAGCAGTTGCTTATGATTGGTAGCGAATTTTCGCGGATACTGCATTTAAAGCATGAAGAAGACCAAAAACGATGTATTGAACGGGCGTACGAACTTATAGATTTAACTCTTGAAGATACAAGGTGGCGAGGTCGAACTAAGGAACTTTTGCGATTAAGAGAAGTATTGGGCGCGGAATATATTAATAAAATTGACTTTCGTAAAATACGGCGATACTATGAATACTGCCTTGATTTTTCAAAAGGTAAAAATTTGTAAAACAATGATAAAACTGTACTTATATACTATTATTATACTATGTCTAAAAAAATGATGTTCGGTCTTGGGTTAGCGGTTGCAGGCATAATTGCGCTTGTGGGATGCGCACATAACACTGCGCCGCTAACGACAACCGCGCAACAGCCTCAAGATGAACAAAATTCGGTAAAGCAAGTGCAGGATCAAGGAGAAAAACAGGAACAAACGCCAGAAGCGCAAAATCCGCAATCAAACCCCTTCACTCCACAGCAATACGAGGTTGTGTATGGAAAGAATGGATACCAGCCAGAAACTTTGACTATCAAAGTTGGCGACAAGGTGGTATTTAATAATGAGAGCGCCAATAAAATGTGGACTGCTTCAAACGTGCATCCAACGCACACGCAATATCCCGGCACTGATATTCAAAAATGTTTTAGCGGAGAACGAGGAGAAATGTTTGATGAATGTGCAGGCGCAGACGAGGGGCAAAAGTGGGCGTTTACGTTTATGAAAGAAGGCGCATGGGGGTATCATAATCATCTCAAGTCCTCGCATCTTGGAACAATTATCGTTTTGCCCTCTATTCAGTTTACAAAATGAAAAAGTCAAAAGCATTTCATATTTTACGACTGGGGCTTGGGATAACTTTTTTATGGATCGGGGTGCTCATTCTCAAAAGCCCTTCAGCATGGGCGGCTTTTATAAGCCCCTGGGCGGCCAACCTTTTGTTGGTTCCCGCGAAAGAGGCGATGATTGCCGCCGGAATTTTGGATGTTGCGGTTGGCTTTTTTTTAGTCGTGAATATGTTTACATGGATTGCGGCGATCATTGGCGCGATGCATCTTGTGATGGTGTTGATTGTTTCCGGAATTAACGCCGATACCGTGAGGGACATTGGGCTTTTGGGCGCGGCATTGTATCTTGGAATTTCCACAATGCCGCGATTGAGGAAAAAGTAGATGCAAAATAAAATTGACAATATACGTTTTAAAACAAAAAAAATAGGTCTTTTTTATGGTTCGGCGCATGGAGATACCAAGCGCACGGCAGAGCTTATTAAAAAAAAATTCGGCGGGCGAGTCCGTTTGCATGATATCACTGCGAGCAGTGCTGAAGAGCTGAAAAGATATAATCTGCTGATTATGGGTCTTCCAACGTACCATGTGGGAGAAATGGAAGATCACTGGTACCGCTTTTTACCACAGCTTGACGCGGTTGATTTTCATAATAAAAAAGTTGCGCTTTTTTGTTTGGGAAGCCAAATGTTTCCCATGAGTTTTGCCGGCGCAATGGCAATTTTATACAAAACATTAAAGACAAAAGGGGCAACCCTTGTTGGCGCGTGCAAAACAGAGGGCTATCTGTGGAAAAAGAGCGAGGCAATGACGGGAAATGTATTTTGCGGCCTTATCATAGATGAACTGATTGAGCCGGAGGAAACCAATACACGCGTGAGCGCATGGGTAAAACAGTTAAAAAAAGAGTTTATTTAGCTGGCTTTTTTGTGATACGCTTTTTTAACTTCTTCAGCTACAATGCGTATTCCTTCTTCTACATTGGGCGATTGCGAATAGTTCAGACGGATACATTCCAGTTTATGTTTCCAATTTTCTGGAATCCCTGCAAAAAAATATGAACCAGCAACAACAATAACATTTCTCTTTTTTAAGCGTTCATAAAGCTCGTTTGTGGTAATTGGTAAATTTTGAAACCACAGCCATAAAAACAGCGCTCCCTCGCTTTTATGTACGAAGTAGGGAAGAGATGAGTCAAAATACTGTTTGATCCACGCGCACGCCTTCTCCGCTTTTTCAGCATAAAAAGGCTGAATAATGTTTTTACTGATTTGAACGATACTGCCGTTTTTGAAAAACGGAAGGCAGAGAGATTGCCCTACACTGGAGTTTGAAAGGCTCGCAATTGCGTTCACCGCTGTAATCGCCTGCACAATTTCTTTTGATGCAATCATAATGCCGGTGCGCGTGCTTGGAAGGCCGAATTTTGAGAGGCTTAGGGAAAAGACAATATGGTCATCAAAAAATACTTCCAAATCGTTATTAAAAAGTATATTTGGAAACGGCGCGCCATAAGCGTTATCAATGATAAAGGGAATCTGATGCGCTTTTGCAATATCTGACAGCCTTTGCATTTCTTCGTTCGTGAGCACATTTGCTGTTGGGTTTGTTGGGCGGGAAACGCAGAGCGCCGCGATATCCCGAGTAATTTTGAGCTTGTCAAAGTCCACATGATATTTAAACATGTGTTCATCAAGATATTCAATAGACGGTTTATACGAAACAAAAAAGTCATTCGTAATACCCTGGTCTGTATATCCGATATATTCAGGCGAAAGTGGGAGAAGAATTTTCTTCTGTGAACCGTTTGAAAAATTTCCGGCGAGGATATTAAACAGTTTAAAGAAACCATCTTGGCTTCCGCCTGTTATTACCACATTTTCTTTGGTAATGTTCCAGCCGTATGTTTTTTTAAAAAAAGCGACCACTGCCTCAAGGAATTCAATTTTCCCTTGGGGAATATCGTAGTTGCCGAGCATGCACTCAAACTCATTGTTATTGCGCAAAATCTCCCGCATGCGTCTGCGGAAGATCGCCTCAACCTTTGGAATGTGCGCCGGATTTCCTCCGCCCATCATGATCGCGCCTGTGCGCGCGCTTAAAGCGGATCCAAGATCATCCATCAGCTCTAAAATGCCGGTTTTTGCGGTGAGCTTTTCCCCAAATTTTGAAAATGCGAGTTTCATGAAAGAAGGGTAATTATATCGCGTAAATCGTGAATCGTGTGTTTTGGGTCAGATGTTCCAGAGACTGCTCCGCCATCTCCGCGTTTTATCCAGACCGCGCGCATGCCAAGTTGTTCTGCCGGTAAAACATCTTTATTAACATTTGTTGGCATTGTGTTGATGTTCTCGCATGTAAAATAAATTCTACCTACGCACCATAGTTTGTTCGCGTTTTGGGCCGAGTGAAATGGTTCTGATCGGGCATTCCACGGTTTGCTCTATCGTTTCAATATAATGCCGAATGGTTTCTGGAAGCGCCTTATCCCCCTTTTCTATAATGTGATGAATTTCGTCTGCGGAAAGCACGCTCCATCCGGGGAGCGTTTGATACACCGGCTGTAAATCTTTGAATTCATTGATGCTCGCCGGAACATACGAGAGATGCTTGCCCTCAAGGTGGTATCCCATACACATATTGATTTCATGAAACCCTCCTAAAACGTCTAATTTTGTTAATGCAAGTTCAGTACATCCGTTTACCTTCACTGCATGCTGGAGATGGATTAAATCAAGCCACCCAATGCGCAGAGGGCAGTTGGTTATGGCGCTGTACTCGTTGCCTCTTTCTCTTAAAAAGTTTGCCGCTTCCTCGGTGAGTTCGGTGGGAAAGGGGCTTTCACCCTCAAGGCTTACATACGCTTTGAGAACCCCAATTCTTCGAGAATAAGCGTTTAATCCAACGCCAGATCCAATTTCAGCATACGCGGACATACAGCTTGTGCTTGTTGTATACGGATATATCCCATGGTCAGGATCAAGAGCCGCGCTATGCGCCCCTTCAAAAAGTATGGTTTTACCCTCATGAAACGCTTTTTGAAGCACAATTTCAGTGTTTGCGATGTAGGGTTTAAGCGCGTTTGCGTATGTTGCGTATTCTTGAAATATCTGGTCCTCATTTTGAGAAAAAGGGCGATTAAAAACTTGGGTAATAATTTTAACATTAAAGTCATACGCAACGGTAAGTTTTTTTTTGAACAGCGAGGGGTCTAAAAGGTCGCCCATACGAATTCCGATGCGGTACCCTTTATCCGCGAGCGCGGCGCACATTCCGCCTCTCGTGCTTTCCGAGGCAAGTTCCATCTGATGTTCTGAAATAAGTTCGTCAAGCATTCTGTGATACGGCATAATCACATGCGCTCGCTCGCTTATTTTGAGGTTTGGGCTCACGCCGCTTGATTGCAGTGAGAGAATCTCGCGCTGTAAGACTTTCGGGTCAATCAGCACGCCGTTTCCAATAATTGATTGCGCATTTTTGTGCAGTATCCCCGCAGGAATGAGGTGAAAAATGTACGTATCGCAGTCTATAGTAACGGTATGCCCTGCGTTCTTGTCTCCTTGAAAACGAACAACATAATCAGCGTTTGCCGCATAATAGTCCGTAATTTTGCCTTTTCCTTCACCGCCCCTCTGCATTCCGACAATTATTGTTACAGAGGGAGTGTTATTTTTTGATTGAAACATTGAGAATTTTTTACCTCTCCTTGTGAGGGGGAGGCGTTATTACGCGCACATCGCGCGGTGTTTTGTAAAAGCAATGCAACCGTAATTGGGCCTATGCCGCCTGGTGTTGGCGTAAGAGATCGTGCCTTCTTTTCAACCTCTTCTCTGTTGACGTCGCCGTACATCACCTGATCAATAAATTCAACGCCTGCGTCTATTACGATTGCTCCCTGCTTGATCATATTCCCCCTAATAATGTTTCTTCTCCCAACTCCGCTTACGATGATATCAGCGCCTTTTGTTTTGTCTGCAAGAGCAGAAGTGAAGCAATTACATGTGGTAACTGTTGCCTGCTCGTTGATCATCATAATGGCGAGCGGCTTTCCAACAAGCGCTCCGGTACCGATAATGGTAACATTTTTCCCGACAAGTTCAACGCGCAATTCTTTTAAAACCGACATGATTGCGTTTGCTGTCGGCGGGAGGATCGTATGAGCGCCAATCACGAGTTTACCTAAGTTTACCGCAGTGAGGCAGTCAACGTCTAGGGCAGGGTTAATCGCGGAAAGTACAGGCGCGTCAGCAATATGAAGAGGCAGGGGAAGCTGAATAATAAGCCCTGAAAGATTATGCACGCGTTGCATTGTTTCCACTGCTTTGATGAGTTCATTTGTAGTAATAGTCCGCTTTAAAGATTCAAGTATAAAATTTATTCCGACTTTTTTTGCGGCGGCTCTTTTTTTGCGCACATAGATGCGAGAGGGCGCGTGGTTTCCAACTAAAATAACCCCGAGAGTCGGGGTTATGCCGTTTTTCTTTAATGCGCTCACCTCTGCTTTTGTGTCAGCTAAAATCTTTTTGGCAATAGCGTTTCCGTTTACAAGAACTGTCATAGGTTTTTTCCTCTCCGCGCCCGCACTCGTTCATTTTCGGTTAAATACTTTTTTCTCAAACGGACGCTTTTGGGCGTTATTTCTAAATACTCATCATCATGCATGATATTCATGCCTTTTTCAAGCGTCAGTTCCATTGGCGGAGTGAGATGGATCCCCTCATCAGAGCCACTTGCACGCATATTGGTTAATTGTTTGCCTTTTATCGGATTTACCGTTAAGTCATTTCCCTTTGAAACAGCGCCGATAACCATGCCTTCATACACTTCAGTACCGGGCGTAATATAAATTGCCCCTCTTTCCTGAAGGTTCCAAAGCGAAAATGCAAGCGCTTTTCCGCTGGACATTGAAATCATTGATCCCGTTTCGCTTCTCTCAAGAACGCCAACAGCGGGCTGAAACCCGATGAGCCGCGTGTAAATGATTCCTTCTCCGCGCGTATCTATCACAAATTCATTTTTGTAGCCGAGGAGCCCGCGGGTTGGAATTTCAAAAATCATTTTTATATTTCCGCGATCTTCCTTCATTTCCGTTAAACTGCCTTTCCTCTTTGACAGTTTTTCAATGATAGTACCAGACATTTTTTCTGGCACAATAATGGTAACTTCCTCAAACGGCTCATAGCGCGCGCCGTTTTCTTCTTTGATAATAACGTGCGGGCGCGAAATTTGAAGCTCATACCCTTCACGGCGGATATTTTCTAAAAGTATTGCAATATGCAATTCTCCTCTTCCGCACACATTATAGACATCGCTTGAAATAAAATTAATTTTTAATCCGACATTCACCTCCAGTTCTTTTTTAAGCCTTTCCTTGATATGCTGGCTTGATACATATTTCCCTTCGCGCCCGGCAAACGGGGAATTATTGACGAAAAAATTTAACGAAATTGTCGGCTCGTCAATTGCAATCGCCGGCAATACAGATTGATTCTCAAGCAGGCACACTGTTTCGCCGATATCAACATCTGGAATCCCGGCGATCATAATAATATCTCCGGCAACTGCTTTTTCAACTTCTTTTCTGTTCAGCCCCTCAAAGGTGAATATCTTTGTGATTTTTCCTTTTCTTGCCGGTTTTTTTTCGTTTTTAATAATAGGCCTTTGATCTGATTCGCTTGCGGTTGAAGGCACGTTGGCTAAAATGGCATCTAAAAGCGGCGATAAGTCCTTTGAATTTTCATCTAATGAAGTTTGAGCTATTCCCTCTCGGCCAATCGCGTAAATTGTTGGAAAATCAAGTTGCTCGTCCGTTGCGCCTAAATTAAGAAATAAATCAAAGATCATTTCGTGTACTGCAGAAGGCATGGCCGCCGGCTTATCAATTTTATTGATCACAACGATCGGCTTCAAGCCTAATTCAAGAGATTTTTTTAAGACAAACTTTGTTTGGGGCATTGGCCCTTCCTGTGCGTCAACAACAAGAACAACCGAGTCAATTGAGCGCAAAACGCGCTCAACCTCTGAACCAAAATCAGCATGTCCCGGAGTATCAACAATATTTATTTTTGTGTCTTTATAATATATGGAGGTGTTTTTTGAATATATGGTAATGCCGCGCTCTTTTTCCAAAGCGTTTGAATCCATGGTTACTTCACCCTCGGCCGCGCCTGTTTGACGCATTAAAGCATTGGTAAGCGTGGTTTTTCCGTGGTCAACGTGAGCGATAATTGCGATGTTTCTAATTTCCATATGCGTAAGCCCTGGATTTACTTGAATGCGCCGATAGTTTGGGTAGTGGTTTAATCGGCAATCGTGAACGGATGAGACGCTCAATAGATTGAATATCGCGCTTTTGCTCTGGAGCGGCAAAGGAAATTGCTTTGCCGGCGCGCCCTGCCCGCGCAGTGCGGCCAATACGGTGCACGTAATCTTCCGAATTTTCCGGGAGGTCGTAATTAATTACCAGTTCAATTCCTTTCACATCTATCCCGCGCGCGGCAATATCGGTTGCAACCAGTATTCTGTATCTTCCAGATTTAAAGCCATTTAATGCGTCAGTCCGCTGGTTGAGAGATCGGTTTGAATGAATTTCCGAAGAAGAATAGCCCATGTCGCGCACCATTTTAGCAATCCGTTTGGCGCCATATTTTGTTCTGCAAAATACGAGCACCGGCCCGCGATATTCCAAAAACAATTGGGCAAGCAGATTTATTTTTTGGGATTGAGGAACAATGAACACTTCCTGGTCAACTCGCTCTGGCGCGGTTCCGGAGGGCGCTATCTCTACATGCAATGGTTTTTTCATGTATGTTTTTGCAATGTTTGCAACTTTAACCGGCATGGTAGCTGAAAAAAGCATTGTTTGGCGTTCACGGGGAGCTTGCGCAAGTATTGCTTTAATCTGCGGCTCAAAGCCAATATCCAGCATGCGATCGGCTTCGTCAAGCACAAGAATACGCACGTTTATAAGCGAAATAGTTTTTTGTTTGAGATGATCAATCAGCCGCCCCGGCGTTGCAACAATAATCTGCGGGTTCGCACGAATTGCCTGAATTTGAGGATACAGCGGCGTTCCGCCAATAAGGACCGCGGTTTTAAGAGAAGATGACCGCCCAATTTGGCGCAAATCTTGATCTACCTGCAGTGCAAGTTCGCGCGTTGGCACAAGAACAAGCCCCCGGTCGTTCTTGTTGAGGGCGAGCCTCTGAATCATTGGAATCGCAAATGCCAAAGTTTTGCCGGTGCCTGTTTGCGCAATACCCACAAGATCATCTCCAGCTATTGCTATTGGAATAGCCTTATGCTGAATTGGCGTCGGGATAGTGAAGCGGAGAATTTCCAGCTGTTTTAAGAGGAGAGGCGCAATCCCAAGCCCGTAGAATGTTTGTTGTGTGTTCATGAAAGAAAGTTATTAAAGTCCAATAATACTTAAAATAATAGGTTTTGTCAAGCATTGTAGGTATATATCTATACACATTACATTTTTTGCTACTCCAAAATTCTGTCAAGCGGAGTATTTTTTGCAAGGCCGCTCCATCTGATTTCGCCGTTCACGAGAATATACGCGCGGCCGCAAATTTCAAGCACGCTTTTTATATTGTGTTCAACCACGAGAATCGTGATATTGAACTCTTTGTTAATCCGCTTTATCAGTTCAAAATTTTCTTTAATAAGCTTTGGCGATAACCCGAGAGTTGGCTCGTCCATTAACAAAAGTTCCGGATCAAACATGAGCGCCCGCCCAATCGCAAGCATTTGTTGCTGTCCGCCGCTTAATGTATAAGCGCGGCGGTACAATTTGCCCGCAAGATCTGGAAATATGCTAAGCACGCTTTCCAAGCGCTTTTCAATAATTTCTTTATCTTCCTTAAAATAAAGCCCTACCTCCAAATTTTCTTTGATCGTCATATCCGAAAAGCTAATCCGATCCTGCGAGAGCAAATACAGACCAAGCTCTGCCAGTTCATGCGTTTTCACATCCATCAGCGATTTTTCTTCATAGAAAACGTCTCCGGAAAACACGTCTGCTGTTTTAAAAATAGATTTTAAAACTGTGCTTTTCCCTGCGCCATTCCCGCCTAAAAGCGCCACAATTTCACCGCCCCGCACTTCAAGGGAAACATTTTTTAATACATGTATATCGCCGTATCCGGCGTTGAGATTTTGGATGTTCAACATAGTTTATAAAATATCAATCACCTAAATATGCTTTCAGCACGCGCTTGTTTTGTTTAATTTCCTCTGGCGAACCTTCCGCAATCACGGATCCACCGTCAAGCACGAACACCTTGTCCGCGATCGCGCTGATAAAATGCATGTCGTGTTCAATCAGTAAAACCGTATCGCCTCTTTTTGCCTCTTTTTTAATTTGTTCAATAATAGTTTCACGGACGGTTTGGTTCACGCCCGCAACCGGTTCATCCAGAAGAAGCAGGCGATGCGGCTTTATCATTGCCATTGCAAGAGAAAGCAATTTTCTCTGCCCGTAGCTTAATTCGGTAACGAGCGTTGCGTAGAGGTCTTTTCCAACTCGCAGTTCACCCATCATCGCGTTTGCTTTTTCAATGTGCGCAGGGTTGTCTTTCCGCGGAATGAGATTTTTATATAAAAAATCATCTTGTTCAAGTTGTGCCATGAGAAGGTGGTCAAGCATCGTAAGATAGGTAAAGAGCCTTACTTTTTGAAATGTTCGGGCAATTCCTAAACGCGCGATCTGATATGACGGTTTGTTGGTAATATCCTTCTCCTGCAGAAAAATTTGTCCGCGATCAGGCTTTAAAAATCCTGTGATGATGTCAAACAGCGTTGTTTTGCCCGCGCCGTTTGGGCCGATAAGCACGCTGATTTTTCCCTGCTCAATCTCAAGACAACAGCTTGAAAGAATTTCGTTGCCGTCAAAGCGCTTGCAGACGTTGTTTATGGAAAGAATCATAACAGATGAAATATGTAATACATGTGTAGGGAAGGGTTTAAAACCGTTCACTACTATTTTAATTCCACTTTACCAAATAACCCTTTTGGTCTGTACAGCAGTATCAAAATTAAAATCAAAGAAAAGATCATCTGCCGCAAGGGTCCCACCGCAGAGTTTGGCAAATGTAAAAAGCGCAATGCTTCGGGTAAAGATACAATAATGACGGTTGCAAGCAGGGTTCCTCGGTTGTCTGCAATGCCCCCTAAAATGACTATTGAGAGAATAAAGATCACTTCAGTTACGGAAACAAGCGATGGGTCAATAAAGGTGATAAAATGCGCGAATAAACTTCCCGCGACTCCGCAAAATGCGGCAGAGAGCATCATTGCTTGCACCTTTACTTTATGCGTATTTTTCCCAAGCGCCATCGCCGCAAGCTCGTCGTCGCGTACTGCGTTTAACACTTTTCCAAACCTGCTTTTGCTCAAATACGCGATAAAGAAAAAAATGAGAAATGAAACCACCGCGCTTAAAAAAAGATATTCAGGCTGTGTGGCGATTTTCCAGCCAAAAAACGAAGGTCTCGGAATTCCGGAAATTCCAACAGGGCCCCCGGTGAAGCTCATCCAGTTCACCAAAATAGTATATACAACATAATTAAACCCGAGCGTTGCAAGCGCTAGATAATCGCCGCTTAATTTTTTTATCGCGCTCATGAGCGCGAACCCGCATAATGCGCTGAAGGAAGCCGCAAGCAAAAATGCAAAGAAGAAAGAAAGCCCATAAGTTTTTGAAGCAATGGCAGATACATAGGCGCCAATGCCAAAAAATCCAAGATGCCCTAAGTTGAGAAGCCCGCTCTGCCCTAACGTCAAATTCAGGCTTACCGCAACAATGAGGTATATAAGAAGAAGTATGACAATTTGAATTAAAAATGCCTGCATAAAATTAATCCCCTCGTGTGCCTTTGCGAATTCCAAACAGCCCCATTGGTTTAAAAATTAAGAAGATAAAGAGGATCGTAAAGGCGATCGCGCCCTTGAAACCTGAAGGCAAAAATCCGATGCCCAAATTTTCAACAATACCGAGAATAAATCCGCCCAAGATGCCGCCCGGAACAGAGGCAACCCCTCCGATAACCGCGCTTATGAATCCTTCAACCATAAGTCCAGTTCCCATAATTGGTTCAACATTGCGTTCAAGAGCAATCAAAATTCCCGCAACGCCGGCAAGAAAAGAGCCGATAACAAAAGACAAGTGGTAAAATTTGGTTTTATCAATCCCAATGAGCACTGCGAGTTCAGGGTTATTTGCAATTGCGCGCATGGTAATGCCGTACTTGTTTTTATAGAGAAACAGAAAGAGCCCATAGAGCAGGGCAAGAGAAACGGCAATCATGAATAACTGAAGTTTTGTGATAACCGCCCCAAGGATAGTTAGTCCTTTTGTGACGGCGATATAATCAACTACTTTAACGTCTGTTCCAAAGAGCAGGACAAAAAGATTTTCAAAAAAGATAAGGAGCCCGATGCCTGCAATGAGCAGTACAACCGCAGAGGCATGTTTCTTCTTAAGCGGATAGTAGACGAGAACAAAACAGAGCCATCCAACAAGCACTGCCGCAAGCAGTGCAATGATAATTGCGCTTGATATGGGCATGCGCCGCTCGGTGAGGGTAAAATAAAGGGCGTACGCGCCAGCGGTAATCGCGGCGCCGTGCCCGAAGTGAAGGTGCCGGTTTGTGCTAAAAAGAAGGGAAAACCCGGCGGCAACAAGCGCATATACTGCCCCGATAATCAGCCCGTTTGCGATAAGTTGCGGAAGTATGTTAAGCATGCTGTTATTTTAACATAAAAAAGTAGGGAACGGTTTAAACCGTTCCCTACGTGTTTTTTCTCCCAGTGTCCTATTCTATTCTGCATCCTCTCCCGCGTCAGTGTTTGCGTCATCATTTACATCATCGCCCGCGGGTTTTTGATCTCCTGCCTCCTGATCCGCATCTGTCTTCATCACCTCGGCTTTCCCATTTTTAACAATTTTTACATCATACGTTGCAGTTGCCAAGTCCCCATTCTCGTCAATCGTTACCGGGCCGCTTACGCCCGGATAATCTTTTACTTTATACAGTTCATCTTTAATCGCAGTTGCATCGGTACCTACACGATTCATAATGTCCGCAATGATTTTTACATTGTTATAGGCATAAGGAGTACAAAGCGTGGGGTTGCCGCCGGCGGCAATAACTTTTTGCTTCCATTCTTCCGTCAGAGGTGCGCTTGGTACGGTGTACATAAGCCCTTCCGCAAAGCTGTTTTCATGCACTTTTGGATCATCCAGCGCGTCTCCGCTTAAAACTGGAATGGTCAGCCCGAGTTCCTTTGCCTGCTTTAAGCCGACAATGCCCGCTTCGGTGTAGGCTATAAAATAAATCATATCCGCATTGCCCGCCTTGATTTTTGTAAGCTCTGTTCGTAAATCTCGGCTTTCCTGGTTGTAATCTTCGGCTAAAACGATTGTTCCCCCAAGCTCTTTAAACCTGCCCATAAACGTATTTTTTATTCCTTGTCCGTAATCGCCTAAAACTGCAAGAACTGCGGCTTGTTTTTTTCCAAGGGTGTTATACGCATATTCTGCGGCAAATTTTCCTTGAAACGTGTCAGAGGGGTATGTTCTGAAAATATAATCGCCGGCTTGGGTAATATTCGGGGCCGAGGAGCAGGGAGAAAGGACAACAACTTTATTTTGTTCTGCGGTTGGCGCAAAAGCGTTTGTTTCTCCGGAACATAAGCCTCCGAGAATAACCGGAATCTTGTCTAGGTTAATCAGCTTGTTGCCTGCTTCTGCGCTTGCTTTGGCGTTGCAGGCTCCATCTTCTGCAATCAATTCAAGCGGCTTCCCGCTGATTCCGCCTTCAGCATTTACTTCCGCGATGGCAAGCTGTGTGGCTTTGAGCGTGTCTTGTCCAAGGTTTGCAACATCCCCGGTGAGAGGCCCAATGAAGCCAATTTTTATCGGTTCGCCCTCTGCTTGTTTCGCAGGGGGTTTTTGACTATCGTCGGGCTGATCTGACGTTGGTTGTTGCAGATGCGAACAGCCCGCCGCAAGGGCAACAAGTGCGATACCCGCACAAAGAAGTCCAAATTTTTTCATATGTGTATGCTTCTTTAATAATTTAATATAGATAAAAACTTTTAAAATATGTTATTCGTTTGCCGTCCGCAGTGGCGGACGCCCCCGCAACACCATACATTTAAAAGAGTTTGTCTATAATTATTTATTAAATTGATTAAGTGATTACTAGAATAACATACAGGATAAAGAGAATCAAGTGTTTATAAAAATATGCTATGAGTATGTTATAATATATTTAACAACAAGAATTAAAAATGAATACCAAAAATCAATACCTAAAAACAGGGAATTTTTGGAAAGTTATTATGTTAATCATGGGGGTTTCTGCCATGACGTTTTTTGTTCTCGCGCGGTTAAGTTTTGCGCAGTCAGAAGCAGAAGATATTGCGCCAGTAAAGGAGCAACTGCAACCGCTTGAGGAGCCGTCCCGTCAGTTAGAACCTGCGCAGGCAGAAACAGTTCAGAATGCATTGGAAGCGGAAACGGAAACACAGATAAAAAAAGCAAACGATGGAATAAAAAACAGTGAGATAAAAGATTTGGCGCTTGAACTGGGTTTGTTTCAGCCTACAGAAGAATTTAGAGAAATAGAGCAAAAAGATGACACCATAAAAATAACCGGGAAAATTTTGCTGGGAACGGCGCGCCCAGCATCCAGCAAGGAGGGGTTATCAATTGTGAAGGGGGATATAGAAAACCGCAGGGACGAGATACTGTTTTTTGAAGAACAGGGAAAAAGAAAAGAGACGATCAAGCTGGCAGATTTGATAAGCGAAGCGCAGAAAGATCAACTTTCAGAGGCGTCTCTAACACCTTCAGCGCAGAGAGCGATTGAAGTAGGAAGCGGAGACACCACCGCAACGCTTTCCGCGGCTCTGCGGGGACTGGAGAGAAGAGAAGATATTAAAGTCAATGTTGAGGGGATAGAAGTGCGGAAGAAGGGGGCTGATTTTTTTGAAAAAGTTACAAAGTCAATTTTTAAACCGCAGAAAGACGAAGTAAAAGACGAAGAGAAGCGCTATGAGATAGAAGTTTCAAACACGGGAGAGGTGAAGCTCTTGAAAGCAGAAGCGGTACAAGGCAATGAAGAATTAGAAATAGAATACAGCTATGGAGTATTCTCGTCGCCGTTTCAGATAAATTCTGTTTTTTTGAGTTTGAAAGAGCCACTTGCGGTAGATACATTGAGCGCAAAGCAGGTGGAAAAGGTGGCAAACAAAATAGAAGAGAACGCGCTGAAATTCTTTTCAGACATCAAAGATAAAAAAACACCGGCGCCGGCAGAACAAGAAGTTGAAACCGCGCCTGTGAATGAAACGAGTGGGGAAGAAACAGCGCCTTCTATAGAAGAAGTACCGCAAGAAGAACCGGCGCAAAGCGAGCCGGTTGTTGAAGAAGAGATCGCGTCTGAAGAAGTTCCAGTACCGCCGCAGAATCCAAAGCCCGAAGAAGAGGTGCAGCCAGCTTCACAATCAGAGGGAGAGGTGAGCGCGTCGGAAGCGCCACAGCCGCCGGTTGAGGAAAAAGATATAAGCATGCCGCCAATTTCAAAAATCAATGCGCTCAAATCAGCGGCAAGAAGCGTTTTTGAAATTATTACGAAAAGATTTTCGCTGGAGCGTGATGGCGGAAATATGTTTATAGAATCAGCGCGGGCGCAGACAACATCAGTTGAGGCGTTTCAAATTAAATTAAAAGCGGCAACATCAAAAGGAGAACAGACATTTCAAATTCTTCCAGATGGGACAGTGTATCTGTATCATGGAAGCTCTATTGAAGCTATATCAAAACCGAAGGTTCAATTTTTGCAAGACGCGAGGTGGAGCGATTATACAATTACAAGAGCGCAGGTCGGCACACTATCTGATGAGCTTACGGCAGTGCACATCATCAAACTTGATACTCTTGAAGAAGATGAAATTACTTTAAAATATGATTTTGGCTTGAAAGAGGGGGTGCTTTTGAAAAAACAGACATGGCAGGTTGACAGCGATAAAACAGTGCGTGCGGTATGGGAGACGTTTTTGCGCCCGGGAAGCAAGAGCGAGAAAGCATTACAACAACGCGTTTCGAGAAACGCTCCAAAAACGCGCACCACGCTTTATGAAAATATCGTGATAGACACCGCGGATTATCCGGGAAATGTTGAAATTGAAGAAATTCCGGAAGATCACATTGTGCGCGTGTACTTTGAAAAAGAAGGGATTCAAGCGCCGTTTGTGGTTGATCCAAGTTTCAGCGTCATTACGAGCGATTCTTTTATTGAAGTGGCAACGCCTGATTATTTAGACGCGGAATCGCAAGATGGATGGAAAGTTCGTTTTAATAAACTTTTTGGAGGAACAATTGACGGATATTACAGAAACAGCGTTGATAACGGAATTACAAACATTGCATCATCCGCAAAGCCTCTTTTTAACATTGCCTATACAAATGCGGAAGTGTTTAAAGATAGTGCACAACAGAGCGCGCAGGTGATGGAAGTGCTTGAGCGAGGAGACACACGGGTACGGGTTCACTCACAATCCATACTTGGCGCGGATAGTATAGATGTATTTTATACGGTCTATTTAGCCGGGCAGATATATATAGAGGTTGAGCACACGTTGAGCGATGGTGCAATCGCAGGGCAGGGCGGCGTGTTTCAGCTGAACCAGTCCTACGCGGGATACCATGCGAACTTTCCAATGGTTGATACGAATGTGAAGAGCGCGGGCATAAACGCAACGCAGTCAGACACCGCGCTCATTGCGTTTGAACCCGGTGAAATAGGGAGCGTTACTTCAAGCGCAAGCGAAACAGGGGATTATATTCAAGTTG
>Ga0075956_116_pt1 | contig 16047 bp, 16 predicted proteins | sample RifGroA2_FD_68050 | JGI IMG/M metagenome (GOLD analysis project Ga0075956, IMG submission 68050) | Parcubacteria bacterium GW2011_GWA2_44_12 | reverse complement strand
GTTCTTTGAGGCAATCTCCTCACTTCGTTTAATTGTCTATCAAATTCTGGTGATCTCAACATAGTTCTAAAGCGAAATCAATAACTTGACAATAGTATATCAAAGTTCAACTCATCTGTAACCGTCAGCGCAACCTTATTTTTTAACCGAAATTTTACGCCCATCGCTCCGCATCACAATATCCCCCCTTTCATCGTTTCGCAGGACTTTGGCATGGACTCCTAGAAGCCGCTCAAGCGTTTGGGGAGAGGGATGACCGAAGCGATTGTTTGCGCCGGATTGAATCACCGCGTAGTTTGGCGCAACGCTCTGCAAAAATTTTTGAGATGTGCTGAATTTACTCCCATGATGCGAAATTTTCAAAACTTCTGCGCGTATATCGTCGGCGAGCAAAAGATCTTCGGTTCGCGCGGACGCATCTCCTGTAAATAAAAAATCAATCTCCCCGTAGCTTAATTTTGCAAAAATTGACGTTTCATTGAGATCTTTCACCAACTCTGCGCTCATATCTGCTTTTGGATAAAGCAAAGCAAGCCACAAATTCTTGCCAAGAAAAATTTTTGCGGGATGATCCGCCTTGATAAACTGAACTCGTTTTTGAAGCGCTGTGTCAAGAAACTCCCGGTACGCCGCTGTATCATTCACTGCGCCGGTAATCATCACCCGCGAAACCGTATACCGCCGCAGAAGTTCAATCAAGCCTCCGAAGTGGTCAGACTGGGGATGCGTGAGGATCACTAGATCAATCGTCCGCTCATAAAGAGGGAGATTTCTTCCAACGCGCGCAAGCAGGGAATTGTCCGGCCCGCCGTCAATCAAGATGCGCTGGCCAAAAGGCGTGCTCATCAGTATCGCATCTCCCTGCCCCACATCAAGGAAGGCAACCCTAAGATGAAGGCTATGCACAAAGAAAACATACCCAAACATGAGAGCTTCAATCAACAACGCGGCTATGCAAAGCCTATACATTTGTTTCCAAAACGTGCGCATAAAAAAATAAAAAAACGACTTTAAAAAAGTCGGCCTATAAAAACGCCCTTGCGTATGTCAATACCCTACAAGAGGATTGTCTCCTTCAAGCTCATCACGCACCATTTTTTTCATTTCTAACAAAATTTGCCCGCTTTTTGTCGGCGTGTGCGTTGGTTTCTGTTTTTGAACGCGCAGGTTATATTTCGCAATTTCACTCGGGGTGCGACTTGCTTCACCCCACATCCAAAACGCAAGCATCAAAACAGTGCCAAAAATCATGAGCACAAACAAAATAACAATTATATGATGGCGTTGAATCATAAAATATATTGCTCTTTGAGCGAGGCCGTCCAAAAATTCACTTTTTAGTGAATTTTCGGAGGGACTTATATGAAAAACCCTTCCAAATCAGCCTTCCGAAAAGGTGATTTTCCCAAAAATCACCTTTTCGGACAGTCTGGCGTCTTTACAATGCCATACATTGCAAGCATTTTACTTTATAAACTCCGCATACTTTATTATAGCGGAAATGAAATTTTTTTTCTCAAATCCGCTCTTTGCGAAGCGGATCGTTTAAAAATCAAAAAGATAATTCCATAACTTGCGACAACAAACAGCAATGGGAAAAAATCAACGCGCACACTGCTGAAAGGAATTTTTGCAAGCATGAGGCTTACTGCAATCACGTACTCCAAAAGAAGCGCGGCCATAAACGCGCAGAATTCTGCAAGCGGAAAAGAGATAAGAGAGAGAACAACCGTTAAAAAACCAGCGGCCATAATAAGAGGAATAAGCCACAAAATGAGCGCGTTTGAAAAAAGAAAAACAAGCGAAATACTTCCAAAATGATACGCAGAAAGCGGGAGCGTCAAAATTGTTGCGCCAGCGGTTGTTGCAATAATCTCACAGAGCACGTTTCCAAAAACGCCCAACTTTTGAGAGCCAAAAACTCTCCGTGCCAGCGGTATGCAGAGTGGCGCTCCGTAAATCACCCCTATCGTTGCCGCAAAAGAAAGCTCTAACCCCGCATCGTAGAGAAGCGCATACGGGCTTAAAAAAACCATGAAAAACGCGCTTGCGAGGAGAAGCCAAAGAGGGGTAACGCTTCTTCCGCAAAAAAATGCGGCTATTGCAATTGCGGCCATCAGCCCTGCGCGCACAACAGAAGCCCCTGCGCCGGTTATCACAACGAAACACGAAATACACGCAAGCATAATCAGTGAAAGGCTCCGTTTTGAAAGACGGACATACACGCCAACGCGCATAATAATGCCCGCAATAATGCTGATGTTATAGCCGGAAATCGCAATAATATGCATCAGCCCGTCTGCAACAAACGCGGCTGAAAGATCTTTAGGGAGTGTCGCGCGCGTGCCCACAATCAGCCCCAAAAGAAGAGAACCGTGCGGCTCCGGGAAAAGCGTGTTCACTCGCGCGGTAATTCCAGTTTTGATTTTAAAAATTTCTCGCTTAAAGAAATTTCCCTGCCCTAATCGTATTTTCACCATGCGCGGATACGAGCATGTCCAAAATATTCCGTCTTTCTTCAAATACAAATCATAGCGAAAAGAGCCGAACGGTTCAGGCTCTTTCATCTTATTACAGCTTACGGAAATCTCGTCGCCATAAGAAAAGAGCGGAGAAAGATTCGCGGTAATCAGCGCCTTGCCTTTGTGTTCAGGAATGCTCACAAGAAGCTTCTGGCTTTTGAGCGTTACTTCCGGAGGTTCTATAACAATGCCGGTAAAAACTACTGTCCCATTCAAAAAGGGCCTGCCAGAAACAGAGGCGGCATACTCAAACCGCGCGAGCGCAATACCAATGCCAAGCACGCACGCGGCAAGCGAAAGAACAATGCCGCATCTCTTATACAACAATGCGGCACACACTGCGGATATAAAAACTCCAACCGCAAGCGAAGGAAGAAAAGACAATACAGATCGCGCGCCAATGCCAACAAGAAACAAAACGCAAAATAAAAAAATAAAACGATGCGCGGATGCTTTTTGCATAAAAAAACAGACAAACGAATACTAAATCGCCGGTCCGTTTTTTATAATCTCAATAGACTTTACACGCGTCCTAGTTTTTTCACATTTTCCTGTATAAACGCGTCAATATCGCCGTCAAGAAACTTCCGCGTGTCTGCTGTTTCCATCTCGGTTCTATGATCTTTCACCATTCTAAAAGGTTGAAGCACATAAGATCTGATCTGGTTGCCCCACTGCGCCTTCATGGGGACCCCCTGAATTTCTTTCAACAGCCCTTTGCGTTTTTTCTCCATGTAATCATACACGCGGGCGCGCAGTATTTTCAAGGCAGTCACCTTGTTTTGGGCTTGCGACCGCTCGTTTTGGCAACTTACCGTAATGCCGCTTGGAATATGCGTTACTTTTATTGCCGAATAGGTGGTATTCACGCTCTGCCCGCCCGCTCCGCGCGATGTTGAGGCCTGAAACTTCAAATTCTTTTCATCAAGTTCAATTTCCCCCACTTCCGGGATGACCGGCAAAACTTCTACAAGGGCAAACGACGTATGCCTCATCTTTTCAGCGTCAAAAGGCGAAATTCGAACAAGGCGGTGCACCCCTGCTTCAGTGCGCAAAAATCCGTATGCGTAATCTCCAAGAACTTCCACCGTAGCGCTTTTTATTCCTGCTTCGCTCCCGTGGCTTTCATGGGCAAGGCTCGTTTGAAACCCTTTCCGCTCGGCATAGCGAAGATACATTCGCAGAAGCATCTGCGCGAAATCTTGCGCGTCAACGCCGCCGGTTCCCGCATGAACGCTTAAAAGCGCATTTCCGGAATCGTAGTTTCCTGAAAAATTTATTAAAAACTGCTCCTGTTCATACGCCTCTACAATACGGTCGCACTCGTTTTGAATTTCCTCTGAAAGCGCCGTATCTCTCCATCCCTCTTCCTCTGCGGACTGCGCAACAGAAAAGAGCCCTTCAACATCGTGATGGATGCGCTCCCATGTTGCAAGCTCCTTTTGCAGTATACGAAGTTCTTGGGAAAGCGCGCGCGCGCGGTCTTGATCTGCCCACACATTTGGAGCAGACAAAAGCAGAGAGAGTTCCGCAATGCGCTCTTGTTTATGCGCGAGGTCAAAGATGCCCCCATGTTTCGCTCACGCGAAACCGGAGGCGTTCAATGCGAGAAAGCAGTTCTTTCATGTTTATGGAAATGGAAGTATTTCTTTTTTGCGCTCGTCTAAAACAACCGCAAACGCCATATTCTTGCCTGCCCGATCAACTTTTAAGGTTACTTTTTCTCCAACCGCGTATTCTGCGATCGCCTGCGGCAGGCGGAAATTTGCATCAAGATTCTTTCCGTTGATCTCAAAAATAATGTCTCCTTGGGCAAGCCCGGCTTTTTCAGCAGGGCTTCTCGGAACAATCGGGGAAAAACGCGGATCTTCGCTTATAATGAGTTCGCCTGAATCCCGTGTAAGATTTGCAGATCGCGCATACTGGGGGGTAACGAGCCTCACAAAAACGCCCAAAAACGGCCGCATGATTCTCCCGCTCTTCTGCACGCTTTCTACAACAATGCGCCCCTCCTCGCCGGGAATTGCAAACGCGATTGCCTGCCCCTCAAGGCTTACGGCCGTATTAATCCCAACCACTTCGCCGTCAAGGTTTAAAAGCGGACCACCGGAATTTCCCTGATTAATTGCCGCATCGGTTTGAATTGCCCCAAAAATTTGCGAACTCGCTCCGCGCCCATCCCCGGCAACAACTGTTCTCCCAATACCGGAAACAATGCCGCGCGTAACCGTATTCGGATACTCACCTAAAGAATTCCCAACCGCAATAACGCTCTGCCCTTTTTGCACCGGCATTTTTGAAAAAGCAAGATACGGAAACTCTGTTTGCGCCTCAACTTTTAAAATCGCCAAATCGCTGACGGTGTCAAAATCTATGAGCTTTGCGTTGAAGCGGTCCCCGTTCAGCGTTACAATGCTATACACAAGATTCGGATTATTTGCAACATGGCGGTTTGTCAGCAATAGCCCATCGCGCGAAACAAAAAAACCGGTTCCTTGCGACACTTCGGTAATCCCCCGTGTTGAAGTTCGAGAAACCATAATACTCACCACAGCAGGGGTTGCCTTATCAACCAGCGCAATCATAGCCCGTTCTTCTGATTTTAATTCGTTTATTCCCTTTGACGCTGTTTTTTTCTGTGTCCCGCTCGCGCCACTCTGTAAAAAATCAACTTTTCCTTCTAGCTCGGCAATCCTGCGCTCTAAAGCTGGAAAATCGGGCAATATGCCAGAATCACTTCCAAGCCTCTGCGCCACCTGCCCCTCACGCGGCGGAATTGTGTCCGCAACGAAAAATTTTTCAAATTGATTCGCAAGCACGCCGCCAACCATGCCCGCAAGCCCGGAAATCGCAAGAGCAAAAAACAGAAGGAGCACTAAAAAACCATGGGAATTGCGCCCTCTTCTTTGTTCGCTTTTCTGCCCATTCTCTGCAAGCGGATTGATATTCATACGTAAAAATATAAGATAATAAAGTGGAAACAACTATAGCAGAAAGAGTACAGCACTGCAAGAAAAAAACAGGTGGAAATCGTCCGCTACTGCCCAAAAACATCTTCGTAACTTTTAATCACTTCCTGCGGATTGAGCTTTTGCATGAGGCCGCCGGTTTCTTTTTCGCCTACGCTCTCGTCAAGCGTAGGAAATAAATCTTTTAAAAGCTGGGGGAGATAGATAATTGAGAGCGCCAACGGAATCACAATGAGCAATGTCTTTAAAATATTTGATACATGTATCCAGAGCAAATACTTGCGAACCTTTTCAGACGTCTTATACATTTTCACGAGCATCTGCTGGTTTTGTTCCAGCGTTTCAGCAAGGTGCTTTAAAAAGGCGCTTTCATTGAAAATGCCCCCCCCATAGAACCCTTCACCGCTTGCACTGCTCATCTTCGACCTTTCTTTCAAGCGCAATGATTCTTCTTCAACATTGATAGCTTGTTTTTCTGTCTGTGGCATAATTTATGTGTGATTATTTTTACTCTTCATGTAAGTTTTTTTGTTTTTGTTAAAGATTCTATCTCACTGTTAAACTGGCTCACATCCTCAAACTGCCGATACACGCTCGCAAACCGCACGTATGCTATTTTGTCAAAACGCTTCAGTTGTTCCATCACAAATTCGCCTATTTTCTCGCTCGTAATTTCCCTGCGTTTCCGCACTTGAATATCCCGTTCAATGCGGCTGATCAGATCATGCACATCTTCCCTCTCCACCGCGCGTTTATCAAGAGCTTTTTCAATGCTTCTTTCGAGCTTTGCCCGATCATACGGCTCTCTGCTTCCATCGCGCTTCACAACGGTGATATCAAAAATTTCAATTTCCTCGCTCGTTGAGAAACGAAAACCGCATTTCACGCATTCCCTTCTTCTCCTCACGCGAAACCCATCAACAGAAATCCGCGAATCCAAAACTTTCGTATCTTTATGACATACAACACACTGCATGTAGTTTTAAATTTAAAATCCGCTTCAAATTATATTTTACAACACAAACAGCTTTATACAAAGCGCAATAAAAATAATCTGCCATATAACTCCAAGCCATACAGGCATCATAATCTGAAGTGGATTGTGAATCAAATTGTGAAAACGCTCTTTATAGGCAAGCAATCTGCTCTTTAAAAACACATTCACGCCCCATAAATAATCGGGTAACATGGCGCCTATTGCGCCGCTTAAAGCTGATGTTGAGTTCTCAATATAGCCAAATCGCGACAATATAATAAACAATATCAACGCAAGAAGTGTATCAAAAAACACGAGAGAGATCATAAGGCGTATGTAATATTTTTCTCCTTTCATCTGCTTCAATGCGCCGATATCCTCGTCGCCATGCGGTATGGCGTCAAGAATAAAATGCGAAAGAAAGCCTAAAACAAACGCTATCAAGGGATTCTGCGCTCGTTCGCCGATAATGCCGCCTAAAACGGCGTGAGGGGTGAGGTACATAAGAGTTTAAAAATTCTGATCTATAAATTTACGAAACAGTAAAACTTTTTTCTTGTCGCGCGGATTAAAAAGCGCACGCTGAAATTTTTTTTGCTACAACTCCCACGGATACGCGCCGAATTTTTCAATAGGCGTGCCTTCTATGCTTACTACTTTGTATGCGTCAAGGTGATAACGCTTGCAAAAATAATGTATTGCGGACGGTTTAAATTTTGCGAAATTCAATTTTACTTCCACGGGCAGAAGATTATTTTTCTCTCGCACAATAAAATCAATCTCTTTTTTGTCTTTTGTCCTCCAAAAATTCACTGCTTCTTTTCCAAAAAGTTTTATCATCTCAGAAAACACAGCCGTTTCAAACACACCGCCGGTTATAGACGGCGGGATGGCTTTAAGCCAAAGAAGGTGCGCAACGCCGCTGTCGTAAAAGTAAATTTTAGGCGTTTTAAATAATTCAGATTGCGTATTTTTAAAGAATGGCCGAACTAACTTAATGACGTATGTATTTTCCAAAATAAACAAATAATGCTTCACCGTTTGCTCTGACAAAGCGCATGTTCTGGAAAGTTCGTTGACATTAACCAATTGCCCGCTCTGGCTTGCGAGTACTTCTAGTAATTTGTTGAATTTTTCCATTTCCTGCACATGAGCTAAATCTTTAATATCTTTTTTCAGATAGGTGTCAATGATTTGCCACAGATATTTTTCTTTTTTCTCTTTTTCCTTCAACAAAACAATGTGAGGATAACTGCCGTAAAGCGCAAATTCGGTAAAGAGATTTTTCAACTCATCTCGTTTTATATCGGTTAAAACTGGAGCATTGAGAGTTTCATATTCTTTAAAGCGCAAAAATTCTTTAAAAGACAGTCCGAACACTTCAAAAGTGAGCGATCTACCCACAAGCGCTTTTTCCGTTTTTTGTTTGATTTCAAACGCGGACGAGCCAGAAGCGATAATTTTTAAGTGCGGAAAATGGTCAACGGCGAGTTTTAAAAAATTTGACGGCCGCTTGAGGTATTGAATTTCATCAATAAACACAAAAGTTTTTTGTTTAAGATTCAAACCCGCTTCAGACAGCAAATTATTAAGCTCCAGTGGTCCATTATTCAGCAGTGCGGCATATCGGCTTTCCTCAAGATCAAGATAATACACTTGGCTCTTTTCTGATAAAAGGCGGTTGTATAGCCAGTATAAAATATATGTTTTTCCAACCTGCCTGCTTCCTAGTAAAATAATCGCTACTTTATCTTCAAGATAGGGCAATATGTGTTGTATTATATCTCTTTTGTAGATTTTAGTTGGGATTTCAGGGATCATGCTTATATTTTAGTAAATACTTAAAACAAAGTCAAGTTATGTTTAAGTTTGATATTTTAGTAATAATTTGTATATTAGTCCAATATGAAGTTGACTTTATCATTGCAGACGCCGCGCCGATTCCAATAGAAGCCAAACTGCAGTATCAAGACAAATACATAAAAAACTTGCGCTACTTTAAGGAGAAATATGCCACCCAACAGGCATATTGCGTTACCTATACAAAGAACCAAAATCAAAAATATCCCGCTATTACACAGCTCTATCCGTGGGAGATTGGAAAGATTGTAAGTGGGGAATGAGATGAAAGTAAAAAGCTTATAATACGCTCGCCGATAATGCCTCCTAAAATGGCGTGAGAGGTGAGGTACATACTATTTCTATAACAGGACAAAAATGTCCCGTTATAGAATCATGAACTCATGCCGATATTTCTAAAAATCCAAAAAGATAGGCGGGGACGATCATAACACCATTTCTATCTTCAAGCGTGTCTTTGGAAACGAGAATCTTGCGCTTGGCGGCCGTCAGGCTTTCCAGATCATCTTTGGTGATCTTTTCTTTGTATTTCACCTCAACGCCAAGCTCTAAATTGGGAATATAAAAATCAAGCTCTTTCGTACCGCTTGAAAATGAGAAGGCAAACTTCTTTTTGTGAAGCTCGCTTGCCACAAACGCTTCTGCGAGTTGCGCATCTTTTGGCCATGAAAGGTACGTTTTATAGATTCCTTCTACATCTTCCGTCCCTGCGATAAACGCGTGAAAAATCCAAAAAAGAAACGGATCAGATGGATAATATTTTTTATTCTTTTTAAAAATGAGACGCCGTTCAGAGATATTATAAAAAAATAGCTCCAGAAGAAAAAACGATTCGGTTAAAAAGTTAAGATATTCAACCGCGGTATTTTTAGATCCGAGCTCTGCTTCCTCGGCAATGTTTGTATATGATGTTTCAGAAGTAATGCTTCGTATGAGTTTGCGCACCACTTCGCGCATATTCGCTTCTTTTCTGCCAAACTTTGCGAGTTCGCTTTGCAGAGTAGTCTTATATAATGCGATGACATCGGCAAACGACTGATTCTTCATCATTGCATCAATTACCTTTAAAAAGCCTCCGCTTAAAAGAAATTTGCGATAGAGCGCTTGCGCGTCAATGTGCTTTTCAAGAAGGAGACGCGAAAACTTTATAAGATCGCTCACTGTCCGTAGAGAAGAAACTGGTACGTCAGGCTGGAGCAACCTAAAATAGTCTATAAACGAGATCGGAAGAAACTGAATATCTTTTCCCCCATTGCGCCGACCGGGAAGAAATTCCCCGCTCTTGCGCAAACTGATGCTACTGGAACCGGTAAGAATAATTTTTGATTGCGAGAGAAGCCCCGCATCGGCAAGCCACTTGATACCAAATGGCCAGTCTGGAATTGATGAAATCTCATCCAACAACAGATAGTGAACTGGTGTCTCTCCTTCTGTGGTTTTTATAACATTCAAAAAATACATAATTAAATTCACTACATCTTGTTTATTACTCAAAGCGTCACAATTGAAATAGAAAATTGTCTTTGACGGAATGCCCTTCTCAAGAAGATTCTTAATAAGGAGCTTGAGCGCAGTGCTTTTCCCGGTTTGGCGTGGCCCGGTTACAATATGAATTGCCCCTTCAGCAAGATCTAAATCTAAAATTTCGCGAGGCGTATAATGAACCATTGCTTCTTGAAACTCTTTGATTTTTAGGTCCTTATTAATTTCTTCCTTTCCTAACCACCATTGATTTTGGATAAGTAAAAATTGATAGTCAATCATATTGACTATACTATCACATTATTCGTCAGTGTCAATGATTAGAAAGAACTCTATAAGAAGCCAAACTGCAGTATCAAGACAAATACATAAAAAACTTGCGCTACTTTAAGGAGAAATATGCCACCCAAAAGGCATATTGCGTTACCTACACAAAAAATCCAAATCAAAAATATACCGATATTATACAGCTCTATCCGTGGGAGATTGGAAAGATTGTACGGGAGGGAATGAGGTGAAAGTACATACGCCGATCATCAAGTTACATACATCTTTCGTTTACAAATCATAAAGCATGCGATATGATTTTTATGATAATCTTGAAGATGGACTTAAAAAAACTATTGAATGGTACATAAAGAATGCATAAGAATATCACAGTCATAAAATCACAAAAAATGTTCGGCGTTGAAAACATAAAAGAGATATGGCGCTACAAGGAACTACTCTACTTTCTCGCTTGGAGAGATTTTAAAGTCAAATACAAGCAAACAGTTTTTGGAATCTTGTGGACACTTCTTCAACCGCTTACAACGATGATAGTATTCAGCGTTGTTTTTGGCACATTCATAAAAATTCCTTCCAGCACCGTTCCCTATCCAATTTTTGTATTTACAGGACTCCTTTTTTGGGATTTTTTCTCGTCCTCGCTTTCCAAAATCAGTTCCTCTATAATTGACAATCAGTCTTTGATTACAAAAATTTATTTCCCTCGTTTAATCCTGCCGCTTGCCGCGCCGATGACAAAATTTATTGATTTTTTTATTGCATCGCTCATACTGATAGGCATGATGATTTATTTCCGCTATACTCCTCATCTTCTTGGTTACCTCATACTCCCTCTGCTCCTTGGCATAGCTTTCTTCAGTGCTCTTGGCATAGGACTTCTTTTTGCCTCTCTCAATGTTAAATATCGCGACGTGAAATATATTCTCCCGTTCTTTATTCAAACCATATTTTTTATCACGCCGGTCATTTATCCTCCTACAATATTAGGACGACATTCATGGATATTAAATCTCAATCCAATGACAGGAATTATCAATACTGCGCGCAGTATATTGTTAGGAAGTAGCGTACATTGGGTAACACTATTTTTGGCAGGCGGAATCAGTGTTCTCCTTTTGCTCGTTGGTCTTGCCTATTTTTATAGAACGAAACGCTCTTTTGCGGACAACATTTAGTATCTTTATGCCAACAATTGAAGTTGAACAAGTCTCTAAGAAATACACAATCACTCATAAAAAAAATGGGTATCTTACACTACGAGATACAATCGCGGAAATAGCACAAAAACCTTTTCAAAAAGACAAAGCAAAAGAAGATTTTTGGGCACTCAAAAACATAAGCTTCAGCGTAGAAGAAGGCGAGGCAGTGGGCATCATTGGCTCAAATGGGGCGGGCAAATCAACGCTCCTTAAAATACTTTCGCAAATTACATACCCGACAACAGGAAAAATAATACTCAAGGGCAAAGTATCATCTCTTTTGGAAGTTGGCACTGGCTTTAACCAAGAGCTCACCGGACGCGAGAACATTTTCTTGAATGGCGCTATTTTAGGAATGACAAAAAAAGAAATCTCCGCTAAGTTTGACGATATCGTGGAGTTTGCGGGCATTGAAAAATTTCTTGATACTCCTGTAAAACACTATTCCTCCGGCATGTATGTCCGCCTCGCCTTTGCTGTTGCGGCGCATCTGGAAACTGATATTCTCTTGGTTGATGAAGTACTGGCTGTAGGAGATTACGAATTTCAAAAAAAATGTTTAGAAAAAATGTGTGAAGTAAGAAAGCGTGGTGAAATAACGATCTTATTTGTAAGTCACAATTTAGGGGCAATACAAAGTCTCTGTCATAAATGTATCTTATTAGAGAATGGAAATCTAAAAAATATAGGTGAACCAAAAATTATAGTGCGAGAATATCTGAACAAAAATTTTAATATAGCTCAATCATTGAATCTGCGTGATATTCCTCGTCCAGAAGGGCTTGGCGAAAAAATAAAAATAAGTAATTGCACGCTCTTCAATCAAACACAACAAAAAACACAAACTTTCTTATTTGGAGAACAGTTTTCAGTAGAAATTGAGGCTATTGCTCAATCAGATCAATACAAACTGTCATTAGGCCTACGTATAGAAACAAACGATGGCATTATGATCACTGGACCACTCAGCCAAGATAGTAATGTTTTTTTTGAATGCAGAAAAGACTCCCATCTTAGAGTCAGGGCTACGTTTCAAAGTTTTATATTGATACCGGGATATTATTGGATTACTCTATCAATCAGACAACAAGGCACTATAATAGATCAAATAGTGTGTGCGAGAAATTTTACTGTATCAAGTGGAATATATGGCAATATAAAATATCATTCAGGGACGTGGGGGTATGTATATACGTCCCCACTTTGGCAAACAGTATAGAAAAACATTTTTATCTTACTGACATATAATTAAAAACTACAATAATCATGCAATATTACTCACTTTATAATTTAATTGATATTTGTGTAGACCCAACAATACCGAGTGAAACTATCTCTAGCATAGATTTTCAAATTGAATATTTCAAAATTGATAAACAAAATTTTACCTGTCCTTATAAAATCAAAATTCTCAACTATAGCAATTTTGTCCACGAGAAACAAAACGAAGAGGTACTGTTTTACCTTCGAAAAGGGTGCATTGGGCATATGTATCATGACCCAACGCAGAAATTAGTAATTCAAAGAGATGACAATGGATATACATGCTACGTTGATAAAAATTTTTTGATCAGTGTCCCTATTCAACTTTTACTTTTAAAAAAAAATATCTCGTTCGTACATGCGGCTGGAGCAGTAGATCAAAATGGCAACGTCATTCTTTTTCCTGGGCCTGGTGCCGTCGGGAAAACCGCAATTATCAACCACGTAATCAAGAATAAAGGATGCCGGTTGCTTGGCGACGATGTCATTGCGCTCAATAAAAATGGAGAGTGCCTTTGTTTTCCAAGAAAATTTGTTCTCAAAGAATATCATATTGAAGTTTACCCGGAGATATTTAAGATGCTCAACATTAAAAAAGAAGATTTCCATGTTAAAAAAGAAGACCCTCGTGAAAGTCGAAAAAAGTATCTGAAAACATTACTGATAGACCGTATCCTCATTCGGAATCTTCCATTTGTTGGCATCACAAAAAGTATCTTGACTCGAAGTAACCTTATCCAATATATAAGGCGAGACAACAAAGAGAGTGAGAGAGTTCATGTGATAGAGAATGTATTGATAGATATAGAAAAAATATTTGGAAAAGAATGTATTGCATCAAAAGGAAAACTAAGACGGATCATTTTTTTAGAACGCATCTCCGGCGCGAGGTGTAAAATTAAAACAATTGAACAAGATATTCTGGCGAATAAAATGTTTTCCATTATAAATCAAGAATGGGTAAACTATATGCAACAACTTTTTTCTTTGGGTGCATTAGAAATTATTGATTTATATGATTACTTTAAAAAAATGAAAGAAATAATTACAAACGGAATTACGGGTACCAACCCTTTAATTTTGCAAATACCTAGAGAAGCAACTTATGCTGACTTGCAAGATGCATACAATCAAATTGAACGACAACTCTAAAGTGTCCATCCTTTTACCCATGTCAACTCACGATCTAGAAAAATCTCCAATCACAAAAGAAACGGCGGGGTTCTCAATCTTGTGGTGATATTTCAGACTGCTTACTATATGCCAACAATTTGTTTTATTACAAGAGAACTTTTTCCGATAACTCCCGGCGGTATTGGAACCTACATTATTAATGCGCTTTTTGAGTTCAAAAATGAAGAATACACGATTATCATTTTAACTCTGAATATAAATCAAAAGCAGATTCAAACATTTCAGAGAATGTATGCAAAAAAACTTAATTTCAGCAAGATTCATTTTGTTGACGCACAAAAAATTGCGGCAGAGAACCCGAATCAAATTTTAAAATTGACATTAAACAGTGAGGCCTACACAAATAGTTATCTTTATTATTATGCGCTTATAAAACTCGCATCCTTGCACAGCATTGATCTTATAGAATTCCCTGATTGTGGAGGATCTGCCTTTATTACATTGATGGCAAAAAAGGTATATGGAATGTTCCAGGATACCATTGTCGCGGTACGTAATCATAGTACCTGCGAGATCGTCAACGTCAGCGAGTTAAATTTCGGCAGAGATGATGAGCTTGCAATACTATATTTTTTAGAGCGTTGGAGTCTGAAAAATGCCGATATGAGATTTTGCATTTCAATCTCGATGAATCAATTTTATGAGGATTTCTATAAAATGCGGTTAGACAACGTCAGTATCATTTCACATCCTGTACGATATACTCGCACTATCATGAATCGTAGCCATACTCTGCCTTTGAACAATTCAGAGAAAATTAATATTCTTTTTGTTGGTAAACTACAACCAGTGAAGGGGGTGGATATTTTAATCAAAGCTACAATTAAATTCTTAGAAGATCATCAAAATTATAATAATACAAAGTTGTTCCTTATAGGGCATAGCGTTGATAACTATAAAGACAAATATATAAAGTTGGTCCCGAATCGCTATAAATCACATGTCGTTTTTTATGGACGCTGTTCGCATGATGATATTGTGACAATAGCCAAAACGTGCCGTATGGCGGTTGTGCCGTCGCGTATAGAAACTTTTCCTTATAGCGCGCTAGAGATGAACTCACTTTGCATACCATTGATCGTGAATGATATCCCCGCGTTTCGTGATTATGTGATTGATGGAGTAAATGGTTTGATCTTTAATGGTACGTATGAAGATTTAAGCAATAGGATAGGCACCTTATTTCAAGATGATAATTTATATAGACAGATTAAGGATAAAAGCATATTGCCATGCAATAATTTTTTAGAGAAGTATAAAAAGATTGTGATAAATAAAACTTCTTATTTAACAAACCGATTACCCGCCCATGACGCTCACCCATTGGTCAGCGTAATCATACCGTATTACAATATGGGTAATTATATTGAAGAGACAGTAAGTTCAGTTTTAACAAGTACATATAAGAATTATGAGATTATCATTGTCAATGATGGCTCTACTGATGAGGAGTCTAAAAATAAACTACGAGAGATTGAACAAAAATATCCGGAAATTTGTATTTTGCACAAAGTGAACGGCGGATTAGGAAGTGCAAGAAATTACGGTATTCGTCATTCAAATGCTAAGTATATCTATTTTTTAGATAGTGATGATATTATCGTCCCAACTGCGCTAGAAAAATTTGTTCGCGCTTTGGAACATAATCAAACCATTGATTTTGTTACCTCATTTATTTACATGTTAGAGAAGCTGTAGCCAAATATGGAGATTATGATGAAACACTAAAAGCGTATGAAGATTGGGACTACGCATGGACAATTGCTGAACATGGCGGTGAAGGCATCGTAGTACCGGAATTGCTTTTCCATTATCGTATTCGTCCTGACAGTATGCTACGTACAATTGGTTTTCTCAACAATTATGCCTTAATATCCTATATAACTGCAAAGCACCCAAAACTTGTCCGAGAATATGGTATATATTATTTACAGTATTATCTTCAAAAATTGCAAAAATTAGATTATCGTACTGCTGGCCTTATGCCACTTATTTTCGCACAAGATATAACCAATATATTAATAAATGCCCGCATCACAAAAAAATACCTCCGCGCTATCCCAATATTACTAAAGCTTGAATTCAAAGCCTTCGCTTCAATGCCTTTTCTTGTATTTTTGAAAAGCAACTTATTGTTTTTTTTCATAACCTGCATAAAAATAATCAGGAAAGGCAATTTTAAAGATAGATAAATTGGTTTCATTCCAACATCTAACGCAACATTCTAGGCGCTTTGCGCCCAAGATGATACGGTAGATGTCTATGAAAAAATATAAACGGTTGGGGTTGGAAGA
>Ga0075956_119_pt1 | contig 16373 bp, 14 predicted proteins | sample RifGroA2_FD_68050 | JGI IMG/M metagenome (GOLD analysis project Ga0075956, IMG submission 68050) | Parcubacteria bacterium GW2011_GWA2_44_12 | reverse complement strand
CAGCAAGAAGTCGTAAAGTTTGCGGAAACCCTTGAGCGCGTATGTGTTGAAACTGTTGAAAACGGGAAAATGACCAAAGACCTCGCCCGTGCGGTACATCAAACTGATAACCCTGCAAGGAAAACATGGCTTTCTACAGAAGAATTTTTTGACGCTCTGGAAGAAAATTTAAAAAACGCGCGTGCGTGAATTACAAAAATTTGATTTTCGCTCTCGGTATACAATTAATCAGCTCCATGAACAGGAACACACGAGCGAGGGCGCTCTTTTTTCTTATTGCAAGCCTCTTTGCGCCGTCTGTTGCGTTTGCGCATGTTGGATATGTTATTGACCGCACGGATCAAGAGCGGGCAAAAGGCATAGATCTAGCTTTTCTTTTTACCGCGTTTCATGAATATAAAATTATTGCTCTCGTGCTCATCGCGTGCGCGGTGTTCCTTTTGCTGTGTTTTCTCGCAAGCCGCCATACAACGGCGAAGGCGTTCATCAAAAAAGTACAGATTCGCGGTTCTGGCTATGAAGAACTCATTCCATGGATGTTGCGTTTAAGCGTCGGTATTGGACTCGTTGGCGCCGGAACTTCAAAAGTTTTTATCTCGCCATCACTCAATGGATTTCCAGAATTTGCGTTTATTCAAACTTTTTTAGGATTTTTAATACTTCTTGGCTTTTTACTCTCGCCCGCACTCATCCTCGCGTTTTTTCTTTTTTTATGGGCGTTTGTGAAAACAAGCTATATGCTGGGCAACATAGACTTTTTAGCCGCATGCATGGCGATTTTTGCGCTTGCAAGTTCCCGCCCCGGGCTTGACCATCTCCTTGGCATACCATTCTTTCCAAAAATTTTATCGCTCAAAAACTATGTTCCGCTGATTTTAAGAATCGGCATCGGCGGAGCAATGATCTACCTTGCTTTTCAAGAAAAAATGTTCAACCCGCATCTTTCTGCGCTCGTTGTTGAAAAATTCCATCTCACGGATATTCTCCCAGTCTCTCCCGCGCTGTGGGTGCTTGGAACCGGTATGGTTGAGCTTGCGATTGGCGCCGCGTTTTTGCTCGGGTTGTACACGCGTTTTGTGAGCGCGTTTGCGTTTATCATGCTTTCTCTCTCATTCTTTTATTTTGGCGAAGACGTCTACGCCCACATCACGCTTTTTGCCATCCTCTCGGTGTTGTTTATCACCGGCGCAGGCAACATGAGCGCGGATACATGGAAATCAAAGGCGTAAGCAGGGATGGGTTTTTTGGGTATAGACAATAAACAGGCTATCTGTTAACGTGCTTGAGTATTTTTTTAAAAAATAACCTATGGAGTACATCGCCGATCTGCACGTTCACTCGCGCTACTCGCGGGCGACATCAAAAGCGCTCGGCATTTTTGGGCTTTTTAAAGGCTCGCGCGCAAAGGGAATTGATATTATGGGAACAGGGGATTTTACGCACCCTTTGTATTTTCAAGAGCTGAAAGAACAGTTAGTGCCTCTTGGCACAGGGCTGTACCGCCATCAAGAAGACGACCCTAAAGATCCGCGCGTGAAATTTATCCTCACGCAAGAGTTGAGCGGCATTTACAAACGCGGCGGCAAAGTGAGGAGAATTCATAATCTTGTGCTTGCGCCGTCACTTGAAATCGTTGAGGAAATCATCAAACGCCTTGAACCAATCGGGAACCTCTCTGCTGACGGACGGCCAATTCTCGGATTGGACAGCGAGGAACTTCTAAAAATCGTGCTTGATGTTTCGCCGGAATGTATGCTCATTCCAGCGCATATCTGGACGCCGTGGTTTTCTCTTTTTGGGTCAAAATCCGGCTTTGATTCAATCCAAGAATGCTTCGGCGATATGTCAAAGCATATTTACGCAATTGAGACCGGGCTTTCATCGGATCCGCTTATGAACTGGATGATTCAAGATTTAGATACTCTTGCCATTCTTTCAAACGGAGACGCACACAGCGCGCCAAACATCGCGCGGGAAGCAAACGTGTTTGAGCTTGCCGAGGCAAGCTATATGAATGTGGCGCGAGCAATCAAAAACAGCGGCACGTTCAATAAAAAGAATCTGCCGAAAGAGTATGTGAAGTACACCATTGAATTTTATCCGGAAGAAGGGAAGTACCATTTTGATGGACACCGGGAATGTAATGTCTCTCTTCATCCGCAAGAAACAAAAAAATACCAGGGCGTTTGCCCTGTGTGTAAAAGAAGCGTTACCATTGGCGTGTTGAATAGGGTGCATGAGCTTGCCGGGCGGTCTGAAGCAGAAGCGCGGGAGTTTGGAAGAATGTATAAATCAGAATATAAAAGCATGGTGCCGCTTGCTGAAATTATCGCTGACGCGTACGGCGTTTCAAAAACTTCAAAAAAAGTTATACAAACTTACGACGCACTGCTTAACAGCGCTGAAACTGAACTTGCGCTTTTGTTAAAACTGCCGCTTGATAACATCGCGGCGTTCGCCGAAAAAGAAATTGTGCAAGGCATAAAGCGTATGCGAAACGGCGACATTACGATATGTCCCGGTTTTGACGGCGTGTACGGAAAAGTATCGATTTTTAAAGAGAGCGAAAGAAACGGGAAAGCCGTGCGGCAACAAAAACTTTTTTGAAAACTATGCGTGCGTGCGCTGTAGGGGCGTAGCATGCTACGCCCCTATTCGAAATACCTATACTCTTTAACGCAAAACCCGCTTCTATAAGCGGGTTTTTATTTGTTTATTTTTTTTTCTTTTTTTCCTTTTTTTTCTTTTTGTCACCCTTGAGGGGCGTTGTACCACCTTTTCTCTTTTTATTACCAGCTCTTACTTTTGTAGCCATATTTTTTCACCTCCTTTCAATTATGGGATAAGAGCGAAAAGTTTTTTGTGTTTTCGAAAATTCGCTCTTTGGTTGTTTAGAAAGTGGTGCGCATTATTTACCTTAATTTACATTGAAGTAAAAACGCGCCTTCCTAAATTTTTATAAACTATAGTTGCGATGTTGAAAATTTTTTTCATCACAAACTATTTTTACTGCTTTAAGTATATCTTTTATTTTTCATTGCAACAATATATTTTTAAAAAATTTGTGGATAACTATTCACCGCGCGTCAAAAAAAATTTACGACACAAATATTGTGACAAGAACGATGCCAATGAAGATGAGCAGAGCGCCAAAAAATATGTTCCAAAATTTCGCATAGCTTTTTATAAATGTTCCGTTATGCTCAATTGATTGTAAAGTAACTGATTGCACGGCAGATCTGAAAAACCATCCGCGCGCAATCACGTGTTCGCCGATGAGTTGTTTTACTTTCTTCCACGCAAAGAGCAGGTTGCCAATGAGCGGAACGCCTGATTGATAATCAAGATACATAAGGCCTGTTTCATCCTGCAACATCACGTCTTCTGAAAAAACATATCCCGAAACGCCGCGGCCGATAACCGATCCGCGGATTGCCATAGGCGTGCCGCGCACCGGCGTTGCATAAAGATTGCTCATCAGCGCAAGCGCGTTTGTGTCTGGCGCGTTCACCGCGGAAGGATAGCGGTACAGCGCTTTTATAATAATGCTCATGCCAAGGAGCGGGAAAAAGAGCATCACTATTAAGAGCGCAATGCTACTGAACGCACTTTGTCAACGATGTTGTCTTGGAGCAGGTGGCCAATCTGGAACAGTTCTTGCTTGCCGATCTTTTTTGCAATGCGGTCAAGCCTTTCAAGACGTTTTCCTGTCAAAGGGTGCGTTGAACCGAGTTCCGCAAGTTTTGCCCATGGGCTTACAAAATCGTACAGGAGAACGCGGCCAATTTTTTGCGTGTCCATGTTCGTTGCCATTGCCGCAAGCCCAACCCCTTTTGATGCCTTTATCCCCATAATCCCGAGCGTTTGGGTGCTTTTAATCAGCCGGTCTGATCGCTTTGTATCTCCCGTCGCGATCATGCCGTATGCAATTTTAATGAGCGCGTTTGAAAGCGCGTGCGGATTGCCGGTCGCGCGCGCGGAAAATTCATCCGCAAATGTTTCGCGAATGCGGCTTAAGTAAAGCACGATATAGTATCCAATCCAATAAAAAATATATGACACCGCCCCAATAATCGCGAGCGCTCCGCCTTTGTCTTTTCCTTTTTTTCCCTTCTGTCTAAAAAGCACTTGCGAGAGTTCATATAAGAGCTGAATAATGGTGTTTGCAATCGCCATGACAATGAAATCGCGGTGCACAATGTGGCCAAGTTCGTGTGCGGTAACTGCTTCAAGCTCTTCTTGCGAGAGATAGGTGAACAGCCCTTTTGCAAGAATGATGCGCGCGTTGAACGCGCCGGATCCGTACGTAAAGGCGGTCGGGTTTTGATCGTCAATGATGCCCATTTTGGGAAAGCGTATTTTATTGTCACGCGCAACTGTTGCGATAAACGCTTCCAGCGCCGGATACTCTTTCTGAAATTCTTCCCGCGAGAGAAATTTCATTTTATAAAACAGCTTTTGAATAAAATCTGTGATATGCGGCCCAATAAGCCAAATGAGCACATTTATTCCAATAGTTAAACCAAAAAGCCACGCCGCGTTGATGACCTCAAGAAAATACATGACTGCAAAGAGAACCGCAAAGAGAAAGCCAAATAAGAGGGCGAGAGTGTAAAACGACGCAAGTGCGAGTTTTGTTGGCATACAAAGTAGATACCGTTTTCAAAGAACAGAAAGATTTTTGGAAACAGCAGGATAATTTATATAAATTTTTTAATAAACGCGTAGCTCTTTTTAAAAAGCGCTTCTTCGGCGCCGCGCTCGTCAAAGTTGTGCCCTGCGCCTTTAATAACGGCAAACTCTTTGGGCTTGTTGGCGTGTTTGAAATATTCTTTTCCTGCCGTTACATATTTCCAGTTTCCGGCGCATATTATTTTTACAGGAACGGTAATTTTTTTAATCGCGTCTTTCGGCGAGGGGAATCGTTTCCATTCTGAAATCATTTTTTTGCTCATGAGGCTTGCAACGCCCCATTTGATAATATAGGCATTGAGGCCGTGATGAAACACAAAATCCTCGCGGCGGCGTTCCGCATTGCTCACTGTTGAATCCCATAACAGCACGCCGCTTATATGCTTTAATATTGCGTGCATAATCACAGGTCCCCCGAGGCTATGGCCAACAACAACCATTTTTTTATAGGAATTTTGAAAGCGCTCAATCACCGATGTTAAATCTTTTGTGTGGGTTGAAATACCGCAATTTTGAAGTTTCCTTCCGCCCTTCGCGCTGGTGTACAAATCAAAACGGAATGTGTCAACGCCGTGGGCGGTGAAAAATTTCGCCCCGTTGAAGAAAATGTGCTCGTTTTGGCTTCCGGTGAGCCCGTGCACAAAAATAATCAACACGCTTGATTTTTTCTTTGCTTTATCAAGCGTGCCGTAAATAATGTGCTTGTCGGTTGTGTTGATTTGCATGTATGTTTGCATGAAAGTAATGTACATGTTCCGTGCAATTTTCAGGACGCAGATTTCATAACGGCTTCATACACGGCTGTTTCTCCTATATAAAAATTTTTTGTGCGTATTTTTTGCACAAAAGACGAGATTTTGTTTTAGACGATCCTCGATGAATGCTCATGCTTTCAAGAGCGGAGATCTGTTAAACAACCATAATCCACCCCTTCATCCGTTCAATGTTTCCCGCTTTGTCTAAAATATAGTCGCCGTAGTCCTGCACTTTTTTATAGATGCCGCCGTGTACGCGCACGCGGTATTCATGGGAGAAAGGTTTTTCACTGATCATACTTTCACGAAGAAGTTTTTCAAAGGCAGGGTAATCCTCCCTGTGTATAATTTCAAACCATTGCCCGCTTAAATCTTCGGGTTTATAGCCAAGCACGGCGATGGTATCGCCGCTCCACTGCGCCTCTCCCCCCGGCACCCAATCGTAAAAAATTTTTAGCCCCTTTGAATTCACTGGCATAGTATCAATTAGCATAGCGCACGGGAGAGCGGGAATGCAAGAGGCCGTATCCGGCCACATACGTATGACATAAGGCAAGGAAGCTATTGCAAAAATCCTGTTGGTGGACCCGGGGAGATTCGAACTCCCGACCTCTGCAATGCGAATGCAGCGCTCTAGCCAACTGAGCTACGGGCCCATGAATTTAAAAATCTGGTGCTCTCGCCAGGAATTGAACCTGGATTGAGGACTTAGGAGATCCCTGTTCTATCCTTTTGAACTACGAGAGCATGTCAGTGTACATACGAACAAAAGGTGACTACATCCGCGTTCCCAACAGCGCGGTAAGTAGATTTGCCGCGATGCGCTCAAACATGCCGCTTTGAGCGTCGTATATGGCGAGGACAATAATAAGAAGAATAATGCAACTGCTCAAAATGACTGTTTTTACAATGTCCTTTCTAAACAATTTTTCTCTTTCGTTATGCATATAAACTAAGTTAAATCATTTGAAATAGTACCTGAAATAATTTAGAAGGGCAATATCTTTTATAAAAACAATAACCCCGCATGATGAGCGAGGTTACACAGCATTAACATCTTTAATGTGACAGATAGTCCAAAAGCGCAAGAAGCGCTTCCTGGTGAAGAGCCATCATCCATCTCTTTACTTCCCCCTTCGTTTAACGGAAGGTGTGAAGAAAGCGAAGTCAACCTATGTGTGATGCGAAGAAACAGCCATATACGGTACACTACCAATCGCCCCAAAGGGCGCGGTAATCCACCTTCAAAGACTGTTTTTTCCATCTCAATCTCCTTAGAAAGGAGGTGATCCATCCACAGCTTCCGCTACGGATGCCTTGTTACGACTTCGTCCCTGTTACTGGTCTTACCTTCTCCGCCGTAAGGCGGATTCGGGTACTACCAGCTCCCTTGACGTGACGGGCGGTGTGTACAAGACCCGAGAACGTATTCACCGTGACGAGTTGATTCACGGTTACTAGCGATTCCGGCTTCATGGGGTCGAGTTGCAGACCCCAATCCGAACTAGGGATGGATTTTTAGGATTAGCTGAACCTTACGGTTTCGCGACCCATTGTTCCATCCATTGTAGCACGTGTGTAGCCCAAGGCGTAAGAGCCATGCTGATTTGACGTCATCCCCACCTTCCTCCCCGTTGACCGGGGCAGTTTCTTATGAAATATACAACATAAGATGAGGGTTGCGCTCGTTACCCGACTTAACGGTACACCTCACGGCACGAGCTGACGACAACCATGCAGCACCTGTGTAGCACCCTCGAAGGCTTCCGACTTTCACCGGAATGCAGCTACATGTCAAGCCTTGGTAAGGTTTCTCGCTTATCGTCGAATTGAACCACATGCTCCACCGCTTGTGCGGGTCCCCGTCAATTCCTTTGAGTTTTAGCCTTGCGGCCGTACTTCCCAGGCGGGATGCTTAACGTGTTAACTTTTTTTGAAGCGGCACTGACAGGGTCGATACTGCCAATACCTAGCATCCATCGTTTACGGCGTGGACTACTGGGGTATCTAATCCCATTCGCTCCCCACGCTTTCGTCCATGAGTGTCAGAACTGTTCCAGCAAGCTGCTTTCGCATTTGGTGTTCTACCTGATATGAACGCATTTTACTGCTACACCAGGCATTCCACTTGCCTCTCCCAGCCTCTAGTTATGCAGTATCAAGCGCCGAACAGAAGTTGAGCTTCTGGCTTTTACGCCTGACTTACAAAACCACCTGCGGACGCTTTACGCCCAGTAAATTCGGATAACGCTTGAGGTCTCTGTATTACCGCTGCTGCTGGCACAGAGTTAGCAACCTCTTATTCATCAGGTACCCTCAAATCCGACGAGGTCGGTTTGTTCCCTAATAAAAGCCGTTTACAACCCGAAGGCCTTCTTCCGGCACGCGGCATAGCTCCATCAGGCTTTCGCCCATTGTGGAAGATTCTTGACTGCAGCCTCCCGTAGGAGTCTGGGCAGTGTCTCAGTCCCAGTGAGGCGGGTCGTGCTCTCACACCCGCTACCCGTCGTAGCCTTGGTAGGCCATTACCCTACCAACAAGCTGATGGGCCATAGGCTCTTCCTTCTCCGCCGGAGCTTTCTTCCGCCCGCCTTTGCGGATGGAAGATATCGGGTATTATTCCACCTTTCGGCAGATTATGCCCGTGAGAAGGGGAGATTACCAATGTGTTACGCACCCGTTTGCCTCCCAATCTTGCGATCGGGATTGACTTGCATGCCTAAAACTTGCCGCCAGCGTTCATCCTGAGCCAGGATCAAACTCTCAATAGTTTGTTGGTGACTTTTCCTTATTAAGTCAATAAGAAGGTAGCCACGAGACCTGTAATTTCATTGAATTTTATTGACGTTGACTCACCTATCTATCACATTAAAAATGTCAATTGACATGCTGATTGTCTGTATTCTATTTTCAAAGAGCTAAAAAACGCCAGCACCCCAGCACTCTCGTGTCATTCTTGCTTAAAGCATACTATATAAAATAACATTTTATGTCAATGTCTTTGGGCTGTGAACAGGAAGTGGATAATACGCTTCAGATATTAAATGCCGCCGGGCAAAATTTATTGAGCGGGCAGGTTGCACAGAAGGGCTTGCGGGCGGTACAGGTTTTCCGCCCATGGGCAATCAGCAGATGAGAAATTGCAAGCCAGTTTTTTTTGGGAATACGCGCCATGATATCCTGCTCTATTTTTACCGGATTTTTTTCGCGCGTCCAGCCAAGCCTGCCCGCGATGCGCGAAACGTGCGTGTCAACAACAACGCCCTGAACTATGCCGAATGCATTTCCTAAAACAACATTTGCGGTTTTTCTTGCCACGCCGGACAATTGCAACAACTCATCCATCGTATGCGGCACAGCGCCGTTAAATTTTTCTAAAACTATCCGCGCCGATTGCTGAATTGCCTTTGCTTTGTTTTTATAAAAACCTGTAGAGAAAACAGCCAGTTCAATATCTTTGATATCAGCCTTGGCGTATGCTGAAACCGAAGGGAATTTTTGGAAAAGCTCGCGGGTAACTTTATTTACGCGTTCATCCGTGCACTGCGCCGAAAGAATTGTTGCCGCGAGCAGTTCCAAAGGAGTTTTAAAATCGAGAGAGCAATGCGCGTTTGGGTACGTTTTTTTCAGTATCTGAATTATTTGTTTTGTAAACATGTTTGCATTTGTCAATTAAGCGAATGTTCTTTATTATAGAAGAAGTGAAAAACAATGTAAAAAAAAGTATACCCTCTTTTGCCCAAAGCCTTACAACACGGCTTTGCTTTTTAATTATTCTTGCAAGTTTTTTCGGCGCATTATCCGGGCAGGTCGTGTATGCGTATGAATTTAATCCAAATAATATCATATCTGATAGCGAATTGTTTGATAAAGACAGCATGACGCTTGCCGAGATTCAAAATTTTTTGGAACGATACGAGAGCCTGCTTGCAGACTATAGAACAACAGACGTGGACGGGTCACAAAAATTTGCCGCGGAAATTATTTACGGCGCGGCACAACGCAATAACGTGAGTCCAAAATTTATCCTTGCCAAGCTTGATCACGAACAGGCGCTCATACGGAAACACAAATTCATTTCGGACGCATCCTTTGAGCGGGCGCTCAAGTGGGCAACCGGCTTCTCTGCGTGCGATAGTTGCGCGTTGAGCATAAGCAGTAAATACGCTGGCTTTGCCAACCAGGTAGAGGCGCTCGCATCGGTACAGCATGATTATATCCGCAAGTCTGCCAGCTTTGGCATTCAGGTTGGGAGGCCTTTTGTTACAAAAGACGGAATTACCGTAACTCCTGAAAACAACGCAACACGAAATTTGTTTATTTATACGCCGTGGCACGGCGGCAAAGACGGCATTGGCGGAAATTCTTTTTTTGGAAGGCTGTGGTACAAATATTTTGGAAAGAAAAAGTACCCGGACGGAATTGTCTTGCGCGACAGCTCGAGCGGCTTATGGATGGTGAAAGATGGGGAGCGGCGTAAATACGCCTCCCGTGCAAGCTTTCTTGCAAACCACGCGCTAGAAGAGGCAGTGCAAGTTTCCGACAAAGATTTAAATGAATATCCAATCGGGCCCGAAATAAAATTTTTTAACTATGCGCTGATTCAAACGCCAAATAACAGAAAGTACTTAGTTGTTGATGAAGAAATTCGCCCGATCAAAGACGACGAAACATTTCGTATGCTTGGCTTTAACCCTGAAGAAGTACTACAAGTAAGTGAAAGCGATCTGGCGGGATATGACGTAGGCTATCCGATTGGGCCTCAAGCGCTTTTTCCCGCAAGCGCCTTAGTAAAAGCAAAAGGGAGCGCTGACCTGTTTTTTGTGCAAGACGGAAGAAAGCGGCATATTCCGGACGAGAGTATTTATAAGGTGAACTTCAGCAGACAGTCTCCCGTTGAAGTTGAAAAAAGCCTGCTTGATAAAATGGTTGAAGACCACCCCGTTTTTTTTAAAAATGGCGCGCTTGTAAAATCTCTTTCAGGGCAAGCCTATATTATATCAAACGGCATGAAGCTTCCCATCCAAAGCGAGGAGGATATTACCGGCCTTTTGGGGAAAGACAAGCTCCTGCTCTTTACAGTCGTATCTCAATCTTCTTTGGATTTACATGAAACAGGAGACCCAATCGTGTATATTAACCCAGTTGCAAAAGTGAGTACTGCACCGCCTGCGGTTGATCCTTCAACACTCTATGTTGCAATTTGGCAGGCAACAAAAGCGCAAAAAACCGTACTTGAAGGAACCGCGGCAGAATTTTCGTTCTCGTTCTTAAATGCAGGGTCGTCGCAATGGAAGAAAGAGGACGTGCGTTTAAAAATTACAGATTCAAAAGGAAATAAACTGCCGTTAAAGGGAGCAGACTGGACGGACGATTTTGGGAATATTCAGCTTGCGCGGGACGTTTCCCCAAACGAGATATATGAGTTTAAGTTTACGCTTGCGGGAAGCGCTGTTGGCGCATACGCTGTGCGCGCTCATATTGAGTATGCAAACCAGAAGATGCGGGGGGGAGGGGTAGAGCTGAATGTTGAGGTTGTGCCGGCGGATTACAGCGCACGCATTGCATCAGATAATTTTAAAATTGCGGCGCGAAACAAGTGGAATGTTATCCCTGTGAAAATTACTATTAAAAATACGGGCAAAAAAGCATGGACGAGGAAAAAAACAGCGCTTAAAGTGCTTTCTGTTTCAGGGGGAGGGAGCGATTTTTACGATGCAAACGATTGGGTAAGTAAAGACATTGCGGCCGTGTCTTTAACGCCGCGCACTGAACTGATACAGCCGGGAGCAGAAGCAGTGTATGAATTCACGCTGAAAGTGAGGGGCGCGCGTGCGGGCGTGTACACCTACGTGCTTCAGCTTGCGATGAAAGATAAAAACGACCACGTGGTATTTTTAAACGGCGCGGCATCGCTTGCAAAGTTCATACGAATTGATGATTAACGTGTTCTATGCTCTATAACAGAAAATTATCAAGCCGCATTGTAGCGAGCGCCGCGCAAGCACTTTTTTGGAAAAGGTTTAACGAATGGCGCAGGAGAAAAAGATATTATCTGACCAAAGCAGAAATAAGAGCCATGAAGAAAGCTGGGCATTGGGGAATATGGCGTTACCATAAACCCGTTTATGAGAAACGATTGAGAGACTTTCTTGCGTTTTGCGCCAAGCGAGGCTGGTTCGGCAGATATTATTTGAATCGTTTTGGGCAGAATCAGCTGAAAGTTGCGCGAGAGCTAAGCGCTCTCATCAATGCAAAAGCGCAGAGAACGGCTCCGGCTCCCGCCTTCAAGCCGTTTGAAGTCGCGCGGTTAAAACGGATTGATTTGATGCGGAGGCGCATAGAGTCTTTACAGAGAGGGGAAGAGCCGGACGCGTTAAAACGGCTGGAAGAAGTGCGGCTTTCTCGTCTTCCCGAGCCTGTTCGCAAGCGCGAGGAACTGCTTGCCCGTTTACGGGAGCAGAGCACTGCTGATGCGCCAAACATGCACACAGTTCCCATTGCCCCTTCACTGCCGCAAATAAGCAGTTTGTACTGAAAAAGATTTGACTATATTTTTTTTTATGGTAATTTCACTTTAATGGCATTATTTATTATTTAAGGTACGGTTTTCCGGTTCTCATGCGCAAAAATGTTGCCTGCTGTTACTGGGAAATTTGTATTCATCACCATGCTTAATAAAACGGTTAAAAATAAGATCATTACAAAGTTCAAGACTCACGAAACGGATACCGGTTCAAGCGAGGTGCAAATAGCAATTTTAACCCATGAAGTTAATGAGCTTTCAAAACATTTAAAAACGCACCGCAAGGATTTTTCTTCGCGCCGAGGACTCATTAAAAAAGTAAGCCAGCGAAGACGGCTCCTGCATTATTTAGAACGGGAAAATAAAGCGAGTTTTGAAAAGATCATTCAAGAACTCAAAATTCGGTATAAAAACAAGATGCCCGCGATTTTGAAAGAAGAAAACGATGTCCGAGAAGAGGAAAGTGTTGATACACACTCTGATGAAGAAGAAACAACAGAGTAAGCGAAGCGTATTATATTTATAATGAAATAGAAATGATTAAACATAAAAATCAGCGGGTAGGCGTATTTGTGGACGTGCAAAATATGTACTACTCCGCAAAAAATCTTTTTGACGCAAAAGTTGATTTTGGAGCTATTTTGAAAGACGCCGTATCCGGGAGAATGCTTATTCGCGCAACTTCGTATGTGATCAAAGCGCTTGAGACGGCAGAGGAGATCAAATTTTATTCAGCGCTTGACAAGCAAGGCTTTGAGGTAAAAATAAAAGATCTCCAATATTTTCAAGACGGCACGAAAAAAGGGGACTGGGATGTTGGCATTACGATTGACGCGATTAAAATGTCGCGCCAGCTTGATGTGGTGGTGTTTGTTACAGGAGATGGTGATTTTGTTCCGGCGGTAGAATATCTGCAGTATCACGGCCTGTTGGTAGAAGTTATGGGCTTTGGAGAAACCACGAATGCGCACTTGAAAGAAATTGCGGACGAATATACGGATTTAAGCAGAAGCAAAGGACAGTTTTTAATTGCCGGAGGGAACAAAGCAAAAAGATAGCAAAAAAATTACGAGGAGGAGTTTTCAAAAATTCTATTGGTAGAGGATATTTATTTAATTGATTTTTTACTATCGCCTGTATATCGCAATTTTGTGTAAAGACAGATAGACTAATCAAAACATAGGTTCCAAAAATACTTTTTGAGTATGGTGAGAGCGTATGCATTAGTCTGTAGTTTCTACACAAAAATGTGGTTTGTCGGGCGCTCAAAATGAAAGTATGTCTGAAGTGAAAACATGGGAGATGGATTTTGGAGGGAGAAAGCTCATAGTTCAAACTGGAAAGTTAGCTCTCCAGGCAAACGCCTCGGTAACGGTGCAGTATGAAGATACGGTGGTGCTTGCAACTGTGGTCATGTCGCCGGAGGCGCGCGAAGGAACTGATTTTTTCCCGCTTATGGTTGAGTACGAAGAAAAAATGTACGCCTCCGGGAGAATTAAGGGATCGCGCTTTATCAAGCGCGAGGGAAGGCCGTCTGATCAGGCGGTGTTAACATCGCGGCTTGTTGACCGGGCACTCCGTCCTTTATTTGATAAAAAAATGAAAAACGACGTGCAAATAATCGCAAGTGTGCTTTCGTTTGATGAAAAAAATGATCCGGATGTCCCCGCTCTGATTGCAGGCTCTATCGCGCTTTCTCTTTCGCAGATTCCATGGAGCGGACCAATTGCCTCATGCTCTGTTGGAATTATTGATGATCAATTTGTGCTGAACCCAACGTATGATGAGACAGAAAAAAGTTACATGGAGCTGACTGTTGCCGGAAACGGAGAAAGCGTTATTATGCTTGAAGCAGGCGCGCGTGAAGTTACTGAAGAGAAAATGTATTCTGCGATAGAATTTGCAAACACGCATCTTCAAAAGGTAGTGCGCTTTATTTCAGAGATTGCATCGGAGATGAAGCCTGAAAAAGTGAATCTGCCTCACACAGAGGTTCTCCTTGCAGATGAATCCGCTGGCGACGAGGACAAAACTTCTCTTGATGAAGTGCGTGCACAAAGCAGAGCATTTCTCAAAGATCATGCGCACAGCTTTATTTTTGATTCTCCAAAGGCAACAAAACGTGAACGTGGCGATCTTCTCGTTGCGTTTTCAAAGGTGCTGGATGCGTATTTAGTTGAGAAACTGGTAGGAAAAGAAAAGCGCAAAATTGCGCTTATGGAGGTAAAACCCTTTGTTGAAGCGGAGGTTACCCGCGCTATTATTGAAGAGGGAAAACGAGTTGACGGACGGGCGACAGATGCGATTCGTCCGCTTTCAGCAGAAGTAAGCCTTTTACCGCGTACGCATGGGTCAGGCTTATTCAGCCGCGGCGAAACGCAGGTGCTCTCGGTTGTAACGCTCGGATCCCCGGGTGATCAGCAAATCGTTGACGGCATGGAAATCAACGAAAAAAAGCGCTACATGCATCATTACAATTTTCCGCCCTTTAGCGTTGGCGAAGCACGCCCTCTTCGTGGCCCTGGAAGAAGAGAAATTGGACACGGCGCCCTTGCAGAGCGAGCGCTCTTGCCCGTTTTGCCAGACCAAAAAGATTTTCCCTACACAATCCGCGTGGTATCTGAAGTATTAAGTTCCAACGGATCGTCGTCCATGGCATCGGTATGCGGATCATCTTTGGCGCTTATGGACGCCGCTGTGCCAATTAAAAAACCAGTTGCCGGCATTGCGATGGGGCTTGCGTCAAATCAGTCTGGGGCATGGAAAGTGATCACTGATTTACAGGATCTTGAAGACGGCGAGGGGGGCATGGACTTTAAAATTGCCGGCACAAGGGACGGAATCACCGCGATTCAGCTTGATACAAAAACAGACGGCCTTTCCATGGAGTTAATTCAGCAAACATTCTTGCAGGCGCATGATGCGCGTTTACAAATTTTAGACGTATTACAGCATGCAATCCAATCTCCGCGTTTAGATCTGTCGCCGTATGCGCCGCGCATTATCAGCTTCAAAATTGATCCTGCCAAAATCGGGTTAGTGATTGGCCCTGGAGGAAAAATTATCAATGAAATCATTGCAAAAACAGGCGTGCAGATTGATATTGAGTCAGACGGCAGCGTACTTATTACATCCGCGGCAGAGCAAGGCGCGCAAGAGGCACGGACCATAATTATAAACATGACGCGCGAAATTAAGGTAGGAGAGGAATTTGTTGGGAAAGTAGTTCGGGTTGAAGATTTTGGCGCGTTCGTTGAGCTTGTCCCGGGAAAAGACGGCATGGTGCACATATCCAGAATTTCAGACCAGCGCATTGACAATATTAACGCCCACGTTCGCCTGGGGGATACATTAAACGTAAAGGTATTTGAAATTGATGAACGCAACCGCATAAACCTGTGCATCATCGGCGTAAATGGATGCGGGCAGGAGGGGCATGCAGTCCGTCAGCCGAGGCAAGAAGACTCGCGGAGGCAGGGCGGCGGCGGGTATCGCAGGCAAGGGGATTTTCAGGGTGGAGCGCGTGGAAACAATGATCGCATAGGGGCAAGGACGAGGGGACATAGCCGTTACTCAATGTAATGAATTTTTTTTAGACGGCATCACCGCTGAGTCCCTCCGAAAATTCACTTTTTAGTGAATTTTCGGAAGGCTGGAACTGAAGCGTACTCATGGCAACAAGAAACTATCTCGTACTTTTTGGCGCTCTCTTTACACTGCTTGTAATGGGGTTCGTGGTATTTTATGTTTGGAAAACTCAAGAAACGTTGAATCTTTTACAGTATGTTCCCGGCTCCGCAACGCGTGTTGTCTATTTTAACCCGCACACCGTATGGGGCTCTTTCTCAACAGAAAAAGGTCAGATCATAAAAGAAATCAACCCTGATTTTTTTCTTGAACAAACCTCGCCACTTCAGAGCTTCATGCGTGCCAATGCCCAAGAAATTGTTTTTTTTTATACTCCCTTATCTTCCCAATCTCCGGGAGTGATCATCAAAACAAACATGCCTGAAGAGTTGTTGCCCCCACAAGGCTTCGCGTTCCAGTTTGAATTTGGCACAAGCGCTGTATATAAACGGAGGCGTGCGCACACGCGCACGAAGGATGGGGCGGAAAATGCGCCATCCGAGTATTATGCCTATTTGCCAAAGCAAAAAATCGTTATAAAATCTTTTCGCCTGCAAGAATTGCTGGAGATGATAAACAAGCCAGTTCGTAAAGACCCAGAATATTCAAAACTTCTTAAGAGTGAAATTTTTCGGTATGGCGTTAAAAACTTTGGAAGTTTTCAAAGCGTAGTGGGCGCGCCAAACACGCTCTCTGCGCAGGATAACACCCTTCGTTATGTACGGATATTTATGCGTTCGCCGGACTCTATGCAATTTTATAGAGGAGATGAT
>Ga0075956_113_pt1 | contig 17459 bp, 11 predicted proteins | sample RifGroA2_FD_68050 | JGI IMG/M metagenome (GOLD analysis project Ga0075956, IMG submission 68050) | Parcubacteria bacterium GW2011_GWA2_44_12 | reverse complement strand
GTAATGCCAGCAATAGTCCTTTTTGAACATCAACGAACCAATTTTTGGTGGGCTCGTGCAGACTTGAACTGCAGACCTTTCGGATGTGAACCGAACGCTCTAACCGATCTGAGCTACGAGCCCCTGTTTATATCAACTATCATAAAGAAAACCAGATGATAAAGCAACATTTGCCAAACAGGCAATGAGTTCATATAATACAAATACCGATTTATTTTTATCCAGTTTTCTTCAACTTTTGGCCTATGAAACCCACATTTCGGGCACGGAACGTGCCGTCTTCCGTATATGCTCCGCATGAGGATCAACAGCACGCCTCTTTACATACAGAACAATTTCAGCAGAGGCATTTCAAAAAATTGAGAATAAAAAAGGTTATTACCCGGCTTTTGCTCATTTTAGGATTCACTGTTTTGTTGGCTGTTATCACCTTGGGGGGCAGAGTCGCGGCAGAGTCATCGCATCTTTTGGGCGCTTTTGGAGAAGGGAATGTGCTGATAAAAATTAAACATCTCATCGCGCCGCCGGAAAAAACAATTATGGGAGAATCAGATGATCAAATCAACATACTCATGCTTGGCATTGGCGGGCAAGGGCATGAAGGCGAACTCCTTACGGACGCAATGGGTATCATGAGCATACAGCCTTCTACAAAACAAGCCGCGGTTATCAGCATTCCACGCGACCTGTACGTTCCGATTCCAGGATACGGCATGCGGCGCATCAACAATGCATACGCGCTCGGGCAGATGAGCAACACAACAACCGGAGGCAGGCTTGCAATGGATACGGCGCAGAAAGTATTCAACATACCAATTCATTTTTATGCGCGCATAGATTTTGCGGGATTTCAAAACGCGATTAACGCCATCGGCGGCATAGACGTTGACGTAAAAGAAAAGTTAGTTGATCCTTTTTTCCCGGTTGCAAACACTTACGGCGTGAGAACGCTGGTAATTGAAAAGGGGTTCCAGCACATGGACGGCAAAGTGGCGCTTGATTACGCGCGGTCGCGCCAAACCACGTCCGATTTCTCGCGCGCCCATCGCCAACAGGAAATTCTCGCGGCGGTGAAAAATAAAGTTGCCTCTTCGGACATTCTCTCAAAAACTATGAAAGCAGAAAAGCTGATCGGAATTCTCGGGGATCATTTTGAAACAAACATCCAGCCGTGGCAGTTACTGCGCCTGCTTGAGATCGGGAAAACTCTCAACACCTCTTCAGTCGTGTATAAAGTTATTGACGACAGCGAAAATGGCCCGCTCAAAAGCACTATTGGGGGCGGCGGCGCGTACTACCTTGTTCCCAAAAGCGGCACCTATGAAGAACTGCAAAATTTAGCGCGCAACTTATTTGAAAATTCCGAAGTAGTGTTAGAAAAAGCACGGATTATCGTTGAAAACGGCACAACTTCGCCGGGGCTTGCCCGAACCATTGGAAACATTCTGAAAGCAAAAAACTTTGACATTGTTGCAATGAACAACGCCGCTTCGCTCAACACAGAGAAAACGGTTGTGTATGATATCTCATTAGGCGAAAAAAATATAACATTCAACGCGCTTTTAGAAACCCTCGGCGCGCAACCGGGGGTATTTATCCCTGATGACGTTCTTTCAAAAAAAGATTCGGCGGATATCGTTGTTGTACTTGGCAAAGATAAAATTCCGCTCAATGCCGTGGCAACACAAAACACTACTACATACTAGAATACTAAAGAAAGAATTACATGATTGCAAAAGTAGCGCTTATCGGAAGATCTAATGTTGGAAAGTCAACGCTGTTTAACCACCTTGTTTCTACTTCAGGGGAAAGAACCGTTGTATCGCCATCTCTGTATACCACCCGCGACAGGAAAAAATCCTTCGTATTCTGGAATAATGTTGATTTTGAGCTCATTGACGCCCCGGGAATTAACGCGGGGGATGCCCCGCAATGCGAGACGCCTCGCGCGCATACAACGCAATACGATCTCAACGTGCTTGAAGAAAATGTTCAGCTTCAAGCAAGCGCGGCTATTTTAGAAGCAGATATTATCCTCTTCGTGGTTGATATCCATGTTGGATTTCTGCCTCAAGATAAACAAATCTTGCGAAAACTCAAAGCACTGCAACAGTCCACACAGCAAAAAAAAGTCCTGCTTGTCTTGAATAAGGCCGATACGAAAAAATATCAAGCAGAAACACGCGCATACACGGCTTTTTTCGGACAGGAGAACACAATCCCCATCTCGGCCCGGAGCGGATGGAACACAGATGTTTTGTATGATAAAATTGCCGCGGAAATTAAAGCCGCAAAGTTTGATACTCTTGCAAAACAAAAAAAGGCGCACATTTTCGTTGCAATTGTGGGCAAAACCAATACTGGTAAGTCCGCTCTGTTCAACTGCATCGCAAAAGAAAAACGCGTTGTGGTTTCAGATGTACCCCATACCACACGAGACGCAATAGACACCGCCATCACGTATAAAGGCAACACCATAACCTTTTTAGATACTGCCGGCCTCCGCAGACGCGCGAAGATAAAGAGAAAAAGTATTGAAGAAATAAGTGTGAAAAAAACGCTTGAGTGGATTAAAAAAGCTCATGTTACGCTTTTCGTCATTGATATTTCAAAGGAGATCACCGCACAGGAAGCGCGGATTGCGGATATTTTGAGCATGCACAATACAGGAATTATCCTTGTTGCAAACAAGTGGGATCTCATCCCACAAAAAACCCCACAAACATTCGAAACATACAAAAAATATATTCAAAAATCTCTCCCGTTTTTAGCATGGGCAAAAGTCCAATTTTGTTCAGCGCTCAACAATGAGGGCGTCACAAAAATTCTTGGCGCAATTCTTGAAGTCACCGAGGAGATGAATAAAGAAATCAGCAAAGAAGATTTAAGCGCGCTCCTCCATCAATCCCTGAAGAAGCACTTGCCCTCTCGCGCCAAAGGCACCAGGCACCCTTATGTACTGCGCCTGCTCCAGCGGGAGAAAAACCCTCCGGTGTTTGATTTGTATATAAAAAGAGGGGCATCCCTGCATAGCTCGTATCTGGGATTTTTAAAAAATACCCTCCGAAGCGCGTATGGTTTTGAGGGGTCTCCTCTATTTATAAGCATCAAAAAAGTAGTGGCGTTCCGCGGAACGCCACTACAAAAATAAATACCCATGAACCTCATCGTCGGTCTTGGCAATCCGGGCAGTGCATACGCAAAAACGCGCCATAATGTTGGGCGCATGGCTGTCCAAAAATTCGCACACGCGTACTTTCCTCACTCCCGCTTTGCTCATTCGCCAAAATTGAAAGCCCTTACACTTCTTGAACGCTCTACTGGCGGCCACCCGGTTATACTCTGCCTACCAGAAACATTCATGAATAACTCCGGTGAAGCCGTGCGTGCCATACAAAAATTTTATAAAATACCGCTTGCAAACATACTCATTGTGCTTGATGAGATCCAGCTCAAACTTGGGCAAATCCGCATACGCGAACAAGGAAGCGATGGCGGGCATAACGGACTTGCTTCTGTAGAAACTCATCTGCAAAGCTCGCTTTTCCCGCGCCTTCGCATTGGCATTCATTCCTCTTCAACACTGAAACAGCCTTTAGAAAAATTCGTGCTCAAACCATTTACAAAAAAAGAAATGGAACAGCTTCCAGTCATTTTTGAAAAAATAAAGAAGGCGCTTGCGCTTTATCTCCAAGACGGAATTAAAGAAACGATGAATAAGTGCAATGCGTGAAACATCACCGACACAAAAAGCATGCTTACAAAGGTTTCAAAATTCTGCTTAACTTAGCTTGAGAATAAAACTTTCTAAAAAAGAAAGCTACGCTCATGTATTACCGTACGTGGAATAGGAGGGATGTTCTACGCGCGAGTATACTAAGATAAGCAGAACTTTAAAACCTTTGTAAATAACATTAAGCCAAGATTAAAATCTTGTCAAGAAAAAATAAAAAAAGAGTGGAAGTAATATCCCCTCTTTTTAAAATAGGCTCGCCTCAAATGTATTACACCACTCGTATCCCCATTTGCCGTGCTGTGCCTTCAATAGTTCTCATCGCGCCTTCAATATCATAGGCATTTAAGTCGCTCATCTTTATCTCGGCAATCTCTTCCAGTTGGGCTCGCGTAATTTTGCCCACTTTGTTGACAAGAGGGCTACCTGATCCCTTTGCAACCTTCGCGGCTTTTTTTAACAGTTCTGAAGCTGGAGGGGCCTTAAACACAAGCGTAAAGGTGCGGTCGTCATACACTGAAATCTCCACGGGAATAAGATCCCCTATTTTGTCTTTTGTTGCCTCGTTAAACTTGGTGCAGAATTCTTGAATATTTAAGCCGTGCTGTCCAAGCGCGGGGCCAACCGGGGGCGCAGGAGTTGCTTTGCCGCCGGGAATCTGCAACTTAATCATTTTTTTTACTGCCTTTGCCATAAGATACAAAAACGAAGAAAAGAAAAAGTTATAGATAAAAACTTTTAAAAGTATTGTACTATGCCGTTTAAAGGATTTTATCTCTATCTCGCTCCCTCTTGTTATAATTTTTTAACCTGCAAAAAGTCAAGCTCTACCGGCGTTTCTCTGCCAAACATCACAACCAGCGCTTTTACCTTGCCTCTGCCCTCATCAACTTCGGATATCTTGCCCTCAAAACTCTTAAACGGCCCGTCAACTATTTTTACCGCTTCGCCTACGCTTAAATCTATACGATATTTGGGCTCTGTCGCCCCCATGCGCTTCATGAGCGACGCAACTTCTTCGTGGGAAAGTGGAGTAGGAATCACTCCTGTGCCGATGAGCCCGGTTACATTGGGCGTATTTCGGACCACATACCATGACGCATCCGTAACAATCATGTTCACAAGCACATAGCCCGGAAAAATCTTTTCCCGAACCATTTTGCGTTTTCCGTTTTTAATTTTAATCTTTGTTTCTGTCGGAACGATAACATCAAAAATTTTATCTTCCATGTCCAAAGACTCAATTCTCTGCTTCAAGTTATTTGCAACATTCTCCTCATATCCAGAGTAGGTTTGCACCGCATACCAATTACGCCCCTGATTGATTTGTTTGGACATAAAAAAGTTACTGAATCAAAAATTTCAGCAGAGTATTGAAAAGATAATCTGCGCCTCCAAGAAAACTTGCAACAATGAGGCTGATCACAATAACAGACACCGTATGTTGCACAGTTTCCTCGCGCGTTGGCCACACTATTTTCTTCAATTCCTCAATTGATTCCCGCAGATACACTGCTAATGCGTTCATAATTTTATTATACAATGGTTTTTAAAACCCGCTCTTTTGGGCGGGTCTTAAAGAATTGATGATTCCACTATACACAAAAAGATAAAATTACGCAAGACCTTCATCATACGCTCCCTTTACTCGTCTCCTGCCACTCGTTGAATTCCATTCTGTTTATAGTGATTGTCAAAGCTAAAAACAGCGTCAAATTCGTGTTCTAAAATCAATGCAATGTTTACCGCATCGCTGAAACGAAAATTTTTTGAGATCTGGCGAGCAAAAATTTCTTTCGCTTTTATAAATACTTCATAATTCAAATCAAATACCATCATCTCTTCAAATTCTATACTATTCAAAAACTCCACCGCGTATGCAACTCCCGCTTTTTGGCTGATTACGGTTGACGCTTCTCCAAGCACAAAAAAAGATGTTGCAATTTCTGCATGTGTACCGTGTAAAAATTCCGCAATACGTGCCGCTTCCTTATGATGCACATCATCTGCAACATACAAGCCGACAAAAGCGTCCGCATCTATAAAAACTTTCTTAAAAGATATAGTATTCTCTGCTTGGTCAACTCCCATAATTAGGCGATTTTGCTCCGTATAAATACGAAGTGATGTTGTGAGATAAATCACCTGGCGTTTTTGCCGTACACTTGCCTGTCATTTTCAAAAGCGCGTGCGTGGAATGTACGCATTTTTTACGATCTTGCTCCAGCCCATCTTGTAAAATTTGGCGTACCACTGCCGCAACGCTTTCATGTCTGCGCAGGGCCGTCAATGCAAGAGCACTATGTAATTTTTTTGGCAAATATAATTGTGTTCGTATCATAAAATATTATACATTATACATTATACATTATACATTGTTATTGTCAATCAATAAAATTAAGCTCTATACAGAAAATGCCCCTCCTATTTTCTTCTCTTCTTTGGATAATTTCGCGTAAAAAGCCTCATAAAGAACAATCCACCTGCGGAAATCAGCATTCCCGCAAACAAAAAGGCAAAAATCCGCGCCATAAGCTCCTGATACAGGGTATATACTCCGTTCCGAATATCAAATGGCGCCGTTTTGAAAAGCGGTTTCACCGCAAGCGGAGCCACAATGTGCGCCTGTGGCGTTACTTCTCCTCTAATAGTTGGCACCAAGACATCCTGTGGCACATCTTTAAGGGAAATTGCCGCAAACAGCGGGGTAGAAACCGCCTCACCATGATACGCAAAGAGAGCGTAGTACCATACATTTCCTCTCGCGGCCGCAACACCAATATCTTTATACGAAGTTGCTTTTCCTTTATACATTACCACTTTCTGAAGCGAATCTGAAATAAAGTGCGTATCATTTTTCAATAAAATAAACCCTTCATACGAACCCGAGATCGGCGGCGCCCAGCTTGCCTCTACATAACCCCGCTTCATCTCCAGTTTGAGCAAACTCGCCGTTCCCACAGCGCCAAACGCTTTACCGGGCAATGGCAAAACAATAACAACAGCCGCAGGGGAAGCGCAATCCCGCGGATCTGGCGAACAGGAATCAAGCGGATTAGAAAAATAAGTAAAAATTTCTTCGTAATCTGAATAACCATCTTCCTCGGTATCGGGGGCATGGGGATTTGTTCCAAATGCGTGCTCTGCGCCATCGCTTAAGCCATCTAAATCTTCATCCACAATCGTGGCTGTTGCGCCAATCGGCGCAATAATCGGCGCGGATGCATCTCCTTGAGCGCGCGCCGATGAGACAGAGAAAAATCCATAACAATACATTCCCAAGAACGCTACACATACAAGCGTTGCGCCGCACAATTTTCCCCTCCCTTTCATGAACATAAGGCCTTTTGCAAAATAAGCTTTTGATAAAAACTCGCAATCACCCATTTCGTAATTCAAGAAAATTATTAAAATAACAAGAGCGGCAGAACATGGGGCACTTTTGGGGAAAGGGGCGAAGGTTTTTCTGTTTTTATGTTCTGACTCTCGCTGACCTCTTTGCTCGCTTTATTTTGAATTTGCTCCTGCGCTTTGATTTGTTTTGTGTCGGAAGGAGCAGAAACCAAGGACTTTAACTGTGAATCAAACATCTTTCCCGAAAGCGAACCATGCTCATCGGCTTCTTGAATGTTCTCGCCAAAAAACCCGGCAACTTCGCGCTGTTTCTGCAGAAGCGCTGTTTTTCGCGAATACTCAATGGATGCGAACTTCTCTGCAAGATACGTATCCAGCTCGCCCCCTTCAAGCCCTCTCATTGAAACTTCTATGGTCTTTTTCAAAACCACTTCTTCAAATTCGTAAAAATCCTTATAGGTATAGGTAACATAGTACCGCGGATCCCGCACCGTGAGCAGGTCTTTCTGGATTTTTTGAACGGTAAATTCCATGTTCAAATTTTGCAAGTTGATTTTTGCAAACTGCGCACTACGTGTTTGGTACGGATCGCGATCTTCTGCTAAAATTTGCGCTGGCGCAGTATACGTACTCGGGCTATTTACTTCTGCTTTTGGAGGTATTTTCTGATTGCTTTGAGGCGCGAGCAAAGATTGCGCGTCTTTATTCACTGGAAATAAGAGCGGAGCAATTTCGTCCTTCACGCTTTGCGAATTCTTTGACTTTTGCAAATCAGTGGTTAACCCCTTCAACAAACGGTTCAGCTCTTCTAAATCGCGCGGCTGGTCCGCGCTGACCTGCGCATGTACAAAAAAATCTCCTTGCCAAAACACAAGAGCAAAAAATACTATCATCAAGACTCTCTTTGTATGTTGTATTTTCATCATATGCTCAATTTAGCGGGCGCACCGAAAACCAATATCCTCTTCGGCAACGCTCGGCGCGATGCCCACATTCAAGCTGTATATCCCCGCATTCACGCCGTAGGTATAACTGCCGCCGCGAACAAAGCCAGCTATGGCGGCCTCGTTCCTTACATACATTCTGCCGATTCCGTTTTTCGCGCTTGAATAGGTTCGAGGCAGATCGGGAAGCACAGGAAAACCCATCGCATTTTTCAAATATCCGTTTGTCTCATCTCCAAAATACCCAATCCACCCCGCCGTACCATTGCTTGACATGCGGGACTGATCGTACTGTGAAGAAATAACGCCGCTTGTCCATTCAGCCGCGTTTCCGGCGATATCCCACAGCACGCCCCCATTTGAAAGAACATGCGTGCGAATCTGCGCTTTTGAACCTCCCCGCGGATCATACTCCCTGCTCCACACTGCGCCCAAAAGCCCGCTATACCCAAAATCCGCGCGGTTTCCATTGGTGCCGCGAAGCTCGCACGAACCCGTTGCCCACGCATTCACCTCATCAAAGAGCGGTAAATTCAAATTACATCCGAGAATAAGCGGTTCGCTCCCTGCCTCAAAAAGAGCATCGCTCGTGCTATTCCCATTTCCAAGCTGAACCCCGGGCAAATCAGCAAGGTCATTGAGCGGAGTATGCGCGATATTTGAAACTATCGTCATCCACTCTGCTTCGCTCATCAAATGATATTCTACCCCGAGTCCAGAGCACGCCGCTTTCGCCTGATCTTGTGAAATATCTCTCATTGGCAAACCTTCCCTATAAGAAGCCGCAAAGAGGTTCGCTCCTGATTTCTGCCACCGAGTTTCCTTTTTGCCTGAACAATCAGAAGCGCGAGGCGAGCCTGCACTGCTGGTGCAGGGCTTTGCCTCGTACTTCATCACGCAAAAATCAAGCGTTCCGTACTGTACATTTCCCGGTACCGGCACAAATCCCGTCGGGCACCGCCGGTCAAGAAGCGGGTCATGCTGTGCGTTCTTGAAAACATTCACCGCATACACATTCTGGGCGTATACATCATTTTCCACACCCAAATCCCCCATGCTCGTGAGCCGCTCAAATTCAATTGGGCAGGCATCCGCGCCTCCTGCGCAAATTTTTGCGGTGCCGCCGCCTACCGTTATATTTCCCTCCGTTTTGAGATTTCCTTTTTTATCAAGAGAAAACACCTTGCCTCGGCTTGGGCTCATTGCGCGGAAAAAATCACCGTGAAAACTTTGTTCGTCTTTATAGGAGAGCGATAAAAGTGCGCTCTGCGCACTCGTAACATTTGTTGCCGTATTTTCTATAATAAATTGTTCAGCGCCGCTTTTCCCGGTTCCAGCTTCGCTTGTTTGAACGCTTAATGTTTCCGCCGTTTCAAGCACGTTTATCTTTTCCTCAAGCTCTGCGATTTTCTTTGCAATGTCTTCTGATCCTGCGAAAGAAAATAAATCAGCGCTCTTTATAAACTGCGTGCTGTTCCCTAAAGCGCCAAGGCTCGCTAATGCCTGTTCATGTTCCTGTGCAATCTTCAGCAAATAAATGGGGAGCTTATCGTACTTTACGCCCTCAACTTGAAGCTCGGCTTTAGACTCTACAGGGTTTCCGTGCTCATCCTTTAACACATCCCCGTCTTTTCCCACGTATGTTTTTTTTGGCGCATAAAAGATTAAATCAGGCATAATTTTTTCAACTTCTTCAGCGATTAAGCCAATATCTTCTTTGCCTCCTTTGTTCTTCTTCCAGTTGAATTGTACCGGACGAAGCTGTAAAAATTTCTCTCTATCAAAGCCTAAATCGTGAATCTTCTCTTTCAGCCGCTCGGAAGACGCCTCATAACTCAAGAGTTTTGTTGTTGTATTAAACTTTACAGTCGCGTCTCCAGCGCCAGATGGCAATACCGCTTCAATCCCGCCGTTCACATCAAGGGTTGAGGAGGGATCCGTAATGCCGATACCGACGTTGCCATCTTTAGTAATACTCATTCTTTTTACTGCCCAATTATTTGCTGTATTTGTCCAGAAACCAATTCGAGAAGGAGGTCGTTGGCCTGACGTAAATGAGCCATCTACGGTGAAATCGATTCCTCCTGTACTGAAAAAACTCCCTCCTGAATAGGCAGTACCTGATATTGTTCCGATATTATCATCATTTTGGACATCGGTAGGACTCGCTAATGTACCTTGTGATCGTCTTAAATCAATAACGGACGGGGATCCTTCCCCACCTGCTGTAGCTACAATCAAACGAGTATCCTCTTCCCTAGCAATATGTAAAGTTCCCACAGGCCCCATCGTGCCGATGCCGACATTTCCAGCCGCGTCTTCAAAAATTGTGGAATCTGCAAGCGTGTTCGCGCTTCCTCCAACGCTCCCGCCCGCTCCAAGCTCGCTTAACGATTTCCACACAGAAAGCCCGGCGGCGTCTGATGTTAAAACTTTATCAACCGCAGGGTTTCCTCCCCTAATCTTCACTTGTCCGTTCACATCAAGGGTTGAGGAGGGATTTGTAATCCCGATGCCTACGTTGCCTACTGGGTTAATACGCACACGCTCCTGATTATTTGTGGCAAAAACGAGCGGGCCACCATTGGACCCAGTGCCAATGGCAAGCGGGGAACCACTAACTCCCGTGGCTGGGGCTAAACGCAGGTAGCCCATGTTTGCTACCGGAAGACCAAGGATATTTCCAGTCTGGGCAGAACTCCCCATCTCCATTTGGAGATAAGTGTTCTGGTCATTCTGGCTGGTAAAGGACCTGCGCGGACCATTCGTTGAGGTGCTGGATATTGCGATAAATCCATTATCTTCAGACCGAACTATTCCTTTCACATGTAATGCACTTATTGGACTCGTCGTCCCGGTCCCGATGCCAACTTTGCCATCCTTGTCTATCCGCAGTGCTTCAGTAAGCGTATTTGGAGTTAACCCAGATGTTCCCGACGACGGCGCGGTTCTAAAAATCAATGCTCCTGATCCGCCTTGCCCTGTTCCATTTGACGCGTCAAAAGTCAAATCCGCTCCTGCTTTATCTGTGCCAAATGCTTTTGCCCCGCGAATGGTTGTTGGCGTTGGAGTGCCGTCTTCTCCCGGTCCAAAAATGACCGTGTTATGGGCAATAATGCCATTCCCTACAAAATTATGCGTGCCTTCAACTTCTATGTCGTACACTTGTTCGGGAACGGTTTGTTCTATTTTCACTATCGTGTCCCACATAGCGCTCTTGCCTTCTTCATCAACAACCGCAATTTCCATGCCTTCCTTTAAATGAATGACTTTCAGCCATTCGCCGTTTGTCTCGTCCACAATGGTTGTTGACAAATTATTCTTCCTGCCGTACACTGAAGGCATAAAATGTGGGGCAGATTCTACAAAAGCGTCTGCTTCTTTTTTATTTAAAGTTAATCCATTGACAACATTTTCTCGCTTTGCTATTCTTGAAACATAATCCCGAGGGGCAGATCCTTCAAAAGAAAAAGCGTCTGTCCCGTTTTTATTTTCTACAAATTCCAACAAATTCTTTATTCGGGTAAGCTCGTTAAAACTGCCACCTGCAAGTTCCTTTAATTCACTGGCGGTTCTTCTGCCAAAACTCATTAACTGAAGTTCTTTGCCATGCTTAATAAGATATTCCAGCACCCAAAAATAATCCCCATCACCAGTAAGAACTACCACTTTATCGTAGTCTTGGAAATGCTTCATCAACTCAAAGGTCATCCGCGAGTCAGCATCGGCTTTTTTGTTACCATCTCTAAACTTTTTAACCGGCACTAACCTTAATTTATAACCAAAATCCTGCAACAGTTCATAAAACTTGAGCTGTTTTTTATTATCATTATCCAATCCGCCAAAGAAGAAAAGCTTGCTTGCCCCAAAACGCTCCCGCAAGTAACTAGACAATTTTGCATAGTCCATTTTCCATCCAGCCTCTCCGCAACCGTAAATGATATTTGACGCGTCTATAAAGACATAGGTTTTTGACTGCTTGCGCTTTCTCACAAAATACGGATGATTCCCGGTTGTGCGAATTTGTTTGCCGCTTGCTGTGGTAAGAGTATAAATCGGCTTTACGCCCATATCCATAAGCGCTTTCACTTTAGATACAACGAGTTTCCCGCTTCTTTCATCAAGCGTTAAAATCTCGTCTCCGCTCTGAATTTCGTCAATGCGCGCGTCTTCAAAATAATCTTCTTCAATCCAGTTTCCGTTTTCGTCTTTTCTTTTCCTCTTTCTGCGGCGTTTTAAAAGCGTGTCTCCTGTAACGCACTGCCCGGCAACATGCAAAGGAGCCGCTGGAATTGTAGTCCCGATGCCGACGTTACCTGCAGATGTGATTCTCATTATCTCCGCTGCACCAGGCTTGAGTAAGATACCACTAATACTACTGCCGGCGGATGACCCTATCTCTAAGATGTCTGATGTATTGATGAACATGCCAGCAACACTCGTTCCAGCCACATTTTTAAATCTCAATGCCTGATTGTTATCTAATCCAAGCTGGCCACCAGCAATCTCTAGTTTGAGATTCGGCGCCGTCGTCCCGATGCCGACGTTGCCGCTCTCCACAATCAAGCCGTAATTGTTGGTCGCGCCTGTGGCGGAGAAGTAACCCCCGACATTGGTGGTTCCTGCTCCTGTTTTCTCTACATGCAAGCCGTAGCCAGTGCCAGAGACCGCTCCGCTTTGGTCTATCTCCAAGCCTTTGATGTTTGCCGTGGTCGCGGTGGAGTTTATGTACGTGTTATGGGCAATAATTCCGTTTCCAACAAAATTATGCGTGCCTTCTACTTCTATGTCGTAGACTTGTTCCGGAGCGGTTTGTTCAATCTTGACGATTGTATCCCACACGGCTTGTTTACTTTCATCACCAACTACGGCTATCTCCATGTTTGCTTGTATATCAATCACCTTGATCCATTCTCCATCGCCCTTGACAAGCTTTTTATACTGATCTATACTGTTTTTAACAGATCGATTGGGTTGCGAATCCTCGTAAACTCGAGGTGTAACAATTCTTCGGTCTTTTTTATTTTGTATCATCTCAATAATCTCACTTGCTACTAATTTACTGTCTTGTCTCGCTTTTCCTTTGAATGTAAAATATGCCGCTTCATGCGCCGGGGAGTTCTTCCCAATTTGCTTAAAAGAAATATGTATCTCTGGATACAGCTCATTGATGAGAGTCTGTATTTCTTTTTCGTACCCTGGATATTCCATATCAATTACAATATCGGATACACGCACCTGCGCCTTGCGAATAAGATGCGCTATTGAAATTCCAAACAATATCGGCGCGAATTTTTTATGCATGCCGCGTATTCTAAACATCTCATATACTTTTCTTTTCAAACGGCGCGGAATACACATGCTAAACTGCATTTTTTTATTTCCTAACCCAAGGATGGTATCTCGTGTAAGTTGTTCAATACGAATGGACTGATCTATTTCTATAGTACTTATATATTTCTTGATACTTCTTATGTAATAGGGATGATTGCCAGTCGTGCGAATTTGTTTGCCGCTTGCGGTAGTAAGCGTATAAATCGGCTTTACGCCCATATCCATAAGCGCTTTCACTTTAGAAACAACGAGTTTCCCGCTTTTTTCATCAAGCGTTAAAATCTCGTCTCCGCTTTTGATTTCATCAATCCGAACATCTTCAAAATAATCTTCTTCAACCAAATTTCCGTTTTTATCTTTTCTTTTTCTCTTTCTGCGGCGTTTCAAAAGCGTGTCTCCGGTAACGCACTGCCCGGCAACATGCAAAGGCGCCGCGGGTGTTGTTGTCCCGATGCCGACGTTGCCGTCGTATTGAATAGTAACCCAATCATTCATTACTGTTGATAGCCCTGTTTGTTTCAGCGCAAATCGCATATCACCACGAGTGTGATTGACACCATTAGGCACAAAATAAATCTTTGCGTATTCTGCATTTAAGCCACCATAATCATCAATAGTTCTGTTGCTTCTAAGTGCCAGCCAATCATAAGTTCCAGTAGCTATAATGTTTTGACTTACTGAAATTTGGTCGCCAGCAACATTCAACTTATCCTGCGGCGCCGTCGTCCCGATGCCGACGTTGCCGCCGCTTGGTTGCAACGCAAGTGCTCTCCAAGAAAGACCATCCCCTGTCCATATGCGTCCATAAGGAGTTCCGGCCGTATTAATCAGCGCCATCCGAATATACGGGTTGTTGGTCGCTCTGCTGTTTATGCCTATCTCAGTATCACCAGCTACATCCACTAATAACGATCCATCTCTGACATGCAACTTGGACGTTGGCGCCGTCGTCCCGATGCCGACGTTGCCGCCATTTTTTATGTATAAGGCATCTGCTCCGGCTCCGGCTTCAATCGTAAAAGGATTATTCCCTACGGTAGCATCTCGTATGGTTAAGTTGGAACTGGTTCCAACTCCAAGCTGCCAGTTATAGTTAGCAGAAGTGTTATGAATAAGAAGTTGAACGGGATCCCCCTGAAGAACCAAAAGTTGCTTTGGATCCGTCGTCCCGACGCCGACGTTGCCAGTTGAATCAACACGTATCCCCTGCGACTCATTTCCGTTTGAATACACTTGAATAGATCCGTCTGATAAACCCTTTACGCCCGCGTTTTGGAGAGTTTTCACTCCAAACGCCGTGTGCGCGGCTGGTGACACGCCAATCCTTAAACGAGGACGCATCTCTGTGTCTGTGCCAACCGCAATGCCAAGCCACAATGGCTGGTTAAAATCAACCGCGCTTATAGGGTTGCCGGTTGGATCAAGGCTTCCAATTCGCGCGAGTATAATGCCGTTTTTCACTACTGGACGAATCGTAATTGAGTCTGTCGCCTCCCAGTCCATGCTCACTTTTGTAATCGTAATCTGGTTTATCCCGGTATCTACTGCGGTAATCTCTACATGGTCTTTTTTCGTAGTATTATAAAGAGCCTGCCCAACGCGCAAAGAGCCTTCATTTATATCGTTATTATATGAAAGAGCATAAGGAAATGACGAGCTTGTTGTAGTAACTTCCCCTGAAAACACACTCGCGTTCAGCCAATTTTCGGTGAATTCGATGTCTTGCCCCGCGCTTAACTCCGGGTCGCTATAGAGCTTCAAAATAATATCTATGGGGCCGTCAGGAACGCCAACCCCATTTTGATCCACAAGCTCTCCCTGAAAAATTAAACTGCCGTCCGCGTTTGCGCCAAACGCCAGCCCATACAAGGCAAAAACTCCTGCCATAAACAAAACAAAACCTGCCCATAACGCAAAATTATAGAAATTCCAAAAACTTCTCTTTTTTTTAAACAAAGATAAAAGCACTTAAAGCATGTAAGCGTTCATTAAAACGCAAAAAAAATCCCCTTTATAGTATATCAAATTTTCAATAAAAAGCCCTGCAAAAAAAGCGGGGCTTTAAAAAATTAAAATAGCGCAACAAGAACAGGCTACACTTTCCCGCTCTTTCTCGCCTGTTCAATAATCCATGTATTGTACCGTTTGATATTCCAGTACACAAAAAAGACGAGAAGAACCAATACAAGAATGGTAACGAGGAGAAACCTCCACGGGAAAACCCAAAACGACGTATGCGAGGTAATGATTTTATCTTGTTTCCTGCCGTATGCAAGCGTTACCTCGGCTTTATATTTTCCAAGCGCAAAATTATTCGCCTCATTTTTTAATTCCTTAAAAAATCTTGCTTTTGGCGGGCGGTACGAGGCTTCCGCTAAAGGATAGCCTTCCGCATCAACCGTTGGCTTTTTTGTCCAAAAACTTTGATATTTTCTTGCAGTGCCGGGAAGCACGTTCCCCCCGGCATCATTCACCAGCACAACTTTTGATTTCCTTCCAAGCATATCAGAAATTTCCAGGGAACCCTGCGGTTTTACATGAACCGTGCCGTTATTCACAAACCGAAGGTCAAAATCTACCGGCAGGCGGTTAAAAAACTGCTTATTGTTTATGGTAGAAAATAAACTCAAGCTTGCGTTTTCAACTACATTTCCGGAAACATTCAAAAGAACAAGCGTTGCAATTTTAGAGCCTATTTTAATTTGGCTTCCTCCGCCTGCTTCGCTCGGCGGGTCGCTGGACCAAAACACCGCGGCATAGTGCCCGCCCGGTTGGGCGTCTTGGGGAACCTTAATCGTAAGGAGTACTTCGCTGTCCTGCTGGGGCTGAAGCCCTACGGAATCAGTTGAAAAACTAATCCAGTTCAGCAATTGCTCGTTCGTTTGATCCGGCGGAATAAACTGCGGCTTGCCGCCTTCTTCCGCATCGTCTCGCGCGGTAAAGGCAACTTTTTCCATAAAAAGCTCCATAGGCACAGAAGACTCGTTAAACACGCGCAAAACCCTTGTTACTTGCTGGCCCGGGTCCGCGTCTGCTTCAATCACGAGCGGTGAAACTGTGATTGCAGACGCGAAATGCGGCAGGAGCAAAAGCGCGAAACCAAACAGCGCGGAAGAGGTGAGTAAAAAAAATTTATGTTTCATAGTGTTTGAACCCCACAGTGAGGCATTTTATTTTAAAGTTTAAAGTAAAAAGTAAAATTTAAAATTTGCCGGTCGCAATGGCAGTTACCGTGTTATTATACGTTCCCGCTTCTTGCAGTGCGCTTGTTTCAATTTTGAAGATCGTAGTTTTTGCTATGGCAGTTGTGGGCGTATCCAACTTCGCTACCTCTCTTACAGAAGGAAAATTCAATAAACCCACGAACTTATTGCCCGTATACGCAAGATTTTCGGCAAGTCCATCATTAGAACTAATGCCCATGTGCCCATACGTTGTGTCGACTCCAAGCGTACCAGCCGGAGCAACCCACGCTAACGGCGTGGCAGTAATGCCGTCTTTAAACGCATTGATATTTTGACCGCCGGCGCTGGTCAAATCCCTGTCTTGAGTAAGGGTTACCTGAAAACCTCCTGCAGCATTTGTTGCAACAGAAAAAGAGTAGCAACCCCATCTAGGGGTACTTGGGGGCAAGAATCCAAAATCCAAAGAGTTAGCGCCAACAGTTGCGTCCCCTGAGCCACAAGTATCTGGCCCCATTATTGTAGATGTATCCGCTCCAAAAGAAAACGTCATCGTTTCAGCAACTTTTGCTGAAATGTTAATTTGCTCATTAGTAATGAGAGACACCGCAAAATTTCCAGTGTCCGGCGTCAAGGTAATTGTTCCTACCAAACTGTTTCCTGGTCCCGCATTCATCAGTTGGTTCACTCCTCCCGTCGCATTTGTGCCAATTAAAATTCGCACGTAATCATTTGCGGCAATAGGTGTTCCTCCAGAAGGAGCTGTCAAGGTAAGTATTTTTGCGTTCCACGCCGCACTCCATGTCATCAGCGGTGCCGCCGATGCCGCGAGAATTGCATTCCGACATGTCGCCGTATCAGAACAGGTAGCACCATTCACTTCCGATTGACTACTCCCAAATTTCAAATCAA
>Ga0075956_106_pt1 | contig 18150 bp, 13 predicted proteins | sample RifGroA2_FD_68050 | JGI IMG/M metagenome (GOLD analysis project Ga0075956, IMG submission 68050) | Parcubacteria bacterium GW2011_GWA2_44_12 | reverse complement strand
GGCGAGTTCGCCAAATGAATGCCAACTGCTCATGGTGGGAGCAAAAAAAGAGCCAACCGGGTTGATCGTTGGGCGATCGCTTGGATACACATTTGAGTGTGTCGCCTTGAGAGTGGCAAAATACCCGTCATCGTCCTTCCCTTGATAAGCGATCCCAAAAAATCCGCCGCCCACATCCGCGATATCCACTGCAAGAGCTTTCACCGGATCAAACTCCATCGTATCAAGCGGTGCTGGGGAAATACTTCCAGTTTCTGCAATATCAATGAGCTTGATAAACCCATCATCAGAGGGTCCTGTATAGGCAACTATATATGCGCTCCCTCCGGCGGGTATAATTCTTGGAGCGATCCCATCGGAAGGCTCAAATTCCAAAGCGCTCGCGATTGACTTCACAATAGTTCCAGAGGGGTTAATCGTTACGGTTATCAAAATGCCGTCATTATTCATATCGCTGTAGGCAATGGCAAATATATCGCCCGCCACATGAATACTATGCGGAGCGCTCACATCGCCCGCCACTGGAACAATGCTCGGCTCAACGCCGTTTTGGGTATCAAACTCAAGCGTGTCTAATGGCGCTCCCTGAATCGTGCCGTCTGCGGTAATCCGAAATGTCTTCACATAACCATCGTCCCCGATTCCGGTGTACGCGATTGCAACAACATCGCCGCTCACCTGAAAAAATGCAGGAAATTTTCCTGTATTCGTATCAAAAGCGATGCTCGAGATAACCGATTTTTGAATAATCCCGTCCGCGCCAATACGGATCGTAAACAAACCGCCTGCGTTAGAATCCCCCTGCGCGCCCTGCTCTGCAATGGCAAAGATATCTCCAAACACCCGAATAATATCAGGATCATTCATGGTGTTTTCATAATAAGCAAAGCGGTCAATCACTGCGCCGATCTGCCCAGTTTGTCCTATGCTGACTGTTGCAACATACCCTTGATTACCCTGCCCGCGATACGCAACCGCGTATAGAGTGCCAGATACGTGAATGAGCGATGGATTCTCCCCGTTTTGCGTGTCAAATTCAAACGCGCCCCTTAACACAGGGCTTACCGCACCTGCACCGTCAACCATGATGGCAATGAGATAGCCGTCGTTATTTACGCCGCGATACGCAAGGGCAAACACGCCCGAGGAAACCGGGAACAAAAGCGGCTCGTACGCTTGCTTTGTATCAAATTCAAAACGATTCACCACCGCAGGTTGAATCACCCCGGCAGAACTGATATCAAGAGTTGCCACAAAGCCGTCATCAGAACTCCCGCGATAGGCAACCGCGTATATCTGCCCCGAAACAAAACGAATGCTCGGCTCTCCCCCGTCTGTGGCGTCAAATTCAAGCGCGTCTATCACTGAAGATTGAATCGTACCGTCTACATTGATGCGGATTGTTTTCACGAACCCATCATCATTTTGTCCGCTGTAGGCAATTGCGTATACATCGCCAGAAACTAGAATAATTTTTGGCGTCTGCCCCTTGCTGTCAAATTGCATGGCGCCGAGAACAGAATCCCCAATCAATCCAGCAGTGTCAATCGTCAGAGTCTTCACCATGCCCTTACTGCCACTGCCTTCATAGGCAACCGCGTAGATGGCGCCGGTAACGCGCAAAAAATCAGGGGTCTTGCCCTGTTCCGTATCAAATTCAAGCGCGTCTATCACTGCATCGCCAATCGCCCCGTTAGATTGTACCTTGATTGTTTTCACAAACCCGTCATCGGAATCTCCCTGATAGGCAATTGCAAAAATCTCCCCGCTCACCTGAATAATCTTCGGCATTTTCCCTCTTTTTGCGTCAAATTCAAGCGTGTCTATAGCAACATTGGAAATCGCGCCGTTTGCGTCTATCGTCATGGTTTTTACGTACCCGTCGTCGTTTTTCCCGCGATAGGCAACCGCATATACATTCCCGGCTACGCGCGCAATGCTCGGCTCTTTTCCCTTGTCTTTATCAAATTCCAAAGAATCAATTGGCGCGCTTGAGATGAACCCAGATGGATCAATTGAAACGGTTTTTACAAAACCGTCTTCGTTTTTTGATTCATAGGCAATCGCGTATACATTGCCAGATACATAAATCATGTCGGGGTCTTGCCCGCTCTCGCCGTCAAACTGAAGGTTATTCCCTGTAAGTCCGCTCACTGCTGTGCCGATCGGCGCAAGCTCCGCGGCTCCGCCGGTTACAACAATGCGGGAAGGATCGTAGGCATACTCTGACGGAAAATCAAACGTAACATTATTATAGAGTACGCACTGGATGCCAACGCTCTCAAGCGAAACAAGCTGGGTTCCGTTGCTTTCCAAAAACGCTTTAAATAAAAGCGTACGGTGTGTCGCAGGAAATGCGCTGATGTTTGCGCTCACTACAGCGGCGGTAGTATAATCAGACGATCCCGCAAGCGCCCATGTTACCCCGTCAAAATACTGCCAGGTTGCTCCGTTATCGTCAGAGAGCTGGTAATAAATTTCTCCGCCATTTTTTACACCGCTTTCAATAAAAGATGCCCAGCCGCCAATGCTTGCCGGAGTGTATGCGCTTTGCGGCGCAAGGGAAGGACGATCAGTCGCATAACTTCCGCCGCCCAAATCTTTGAGTTTTGCACCGTCTCCCGCAACCTCAATTTTCGCCGAATCAAACACATACTCTGACGCATTGTCAAATTCAAAATTCCATAACCCGCAATAGCTTCCGGTTCGCAAACTGACTTGCCCGGGAAGGCTCGTAACAAGGCTCCCGTCATCTGAATCATACTGATCCTCGTTTGCCCACAGTGCCTGCCCCGCGCCGAGCGACCAATCAGTTTGTGTAAACTCACTCGAATCCCAATTGGTAATGTAGGTTGACCTTTTCACTGAATTCGTAAGTCCGGGGCGCACGAGCCATGAAACATCAACATCAACAAGTTTGCTGTGCACGTCAGTATATACTCCCGGGCAGTTTGTGATATCGCCAGACGCGTCTCTGCACACATCGGAAAAACGAATCGCGCGGGTATATTTCCCGATCGTTTCGCTCGTTCCCTCCCCAAGAAATTTCCACGCATCTGCATCTATTGCAACACCACTTTGAGCATAGGTGTTTTGGTTCCATGCCGCATCGCGGATTGCGCGCACCGCTTCAATTCCCTCCCGCGCAAGCGCGTCAGCAGAGGCATGGTCTGCGCCGCGGCTTATCCCCTTACTGCCGCTTACCGACATGGTGAGCAGGGCGCCAGCAATTAAGCCAAAAAAAGCAAGCGCGAGAATAACTTCAGCGACACTTTGCCCGGCATGTGATTTTAAAAATTTCATACGTTACTCGTTATCTACAATTCCAAGCGCATTGATGCTGATCGTACGCGATCCTAAAATGGAATGGCTAAGGGTTATGGTTCCAACCGCGCTCGGAGTGCCTGAAATTTTGTCATACACAACTTCACCATTAATGAGAGAAGTGGAAACAGAGAGAATACTTTCAAAAACCGTTACCCGATCAAGCGCACTGGAACGTAAAGCATATGATTCGCCTTCATACAGCACCATCCTGTCCTTATCGTTTGCATTGCTCTCAAAGTAAACTCCGTGTTTGCTGTTATTCAAACCGGATGTACTCTGCGCGCGCGCGGTGCGCAGTTCCTGCGCAATACGAGTTGCGCTCTCGTTTAAAAGTGCCGCGCCGTGCGATTGCCGATACAGAGGAAAACCAATTCCCGCAAGCATCGCAAAAAGCGAAACCGTAATGACAACTTCTATCAGCGTAAAAGCTTGTTTCCTCATTTGTCTTTCTTCATTAAAAATAAGTATTCATGATGTTTGTTATCGCTATTTATCCATTCATTTGTCCAACGCATACCGCCCATAACATTTACTTTATAGTTAATTTCAACTGCTTTTAGCAATTTTCCTGATTCAAATATTATGTCATTTAACTCTTGTTTTGTCGCTCTGCCGCCAGAACTATATGAGAGAAGAATATAGCGTGATTTAGTTTGTCGTATTAGTTTTCTTAGAGCTTCCATAGCAATAAAAGATCCCTTTTCATTTTTTCTAAATTCTTCAAATATAGAAGCGGATACTAAATCCCTCGTGTCTACTCTACGATTAACCTTTCCAAACAATTCCGGCTTATCGTTATTGATGATTGTGGTCCAGATATGATAATAAGAAGCGTACCTAACTCTGCTTGGCGGCATTTTTTCATTGTTTGATCCGTACGGAGGGTCAAAATATGCAAAGTCAAATTCATTTTTTGATATTGTGTCAAAAATATCTCCACGAATTACATCGTGTTTCCCTTCGGCTTTAAATCTTTTTGGTAGTTTTAAAAATAAATCATTATGAGATCTTGAAGACCATTTTGCTAAATATGATACATAGTGTCCAAGTGTGCTATCAACGGAATCAAGCGCATAAATAAGACTTGCCAAAATCACGCATTTATCTTCCCAAGCTAAATTTAGCTTATCTATTTCATCTCTAATTGCGTCTAGTTTTCTGGTATTTTTTGCTTGAAATGGTTTTTTACCTTCATCTAATTCTGCTCCATAGTGTTCTGTGTACCAACCATTATACCCTTTTAAACTGTTCAAATGATCTAAAATTTCTTGATAAAATGTATCCTCTTTTTCTGATTTTAAATAACAGACGCCAAAAACTTCAGACCAAGCTGAAATATCACTGGCTGTTGTGTTATATCCAAGTTGAGCAAGCGCTTGTGAAACCCTGGTGGTTCCGCTAAATCCATCAAGCGCGTTTTTTATTCCATCAAGTTCACCTATAAGTTGAACAATATACGGAAGTATTTTTAATTTTGATCCTGCGTATTTGATTCCTTCTGTTTTTGGAACAACAAATTTTTTATTGCCGAAAATGTCTGTTTGTTGATTGTTCACAATTTTTTAAGTCTATCAATGTCTTTCTGTAAAATTTCATTTGCAACTTTATGGCCATGTTCGGAACTGTTTAATGCAAGGCTGAATAATTTAACAAGGGTGTGATTATGCGAATAATCTATCCAGCCGTTTGTTAAAGAATCAAAATAATCTACGGCATTTTTCGTATGAGTCCACTGATGATTTTTGCTTGCCAGCAGTTTGAACCTATTTTTAAAATCTTCGTAATTGCTCATAGTGAGAATCCATTTACTGTGCGACTGCGCTTGAGAGATTATACAGCGGAGTCATGACCGCGAGCGCAAAAAACGCAACAATCCCTCCGACAAACAACAGCAAAAGCGGCTCTATCACCGTTGATAATGATTTGGTCAACACATCAACCTCCTTTTGATAAAAACCCGCCAAATACAAAAGGTTTTCTTCCAATGTTCCTGATTCTTCGCCGATATGAACCATCTTTATCACAATAATAGGAAATAAACTTTTATACTGCGTTAAATTATCCGCGAGCTTCGTGCCTTTGCCGATCCTTGAGGCGGCCTCGTTCACTGCTTTTCGAAAATAGTAATTTGACATCGTGCTCTTTGTCACCGCTAAAGCCTCTTCAATAAGAAGCCCGCTTTTAAGAAGCATACCCAACGAACCGCAAAACCGCGTGAGATTGCTCTTCCTGCTGATGGTGTTAATGATCGGAATATATAAGATGAACCAGTGCGTCAGCGGACGGACAAATTTTCTCCGTAAGATCCACGTTGTTCCAAAGATACCGGCGGCAAGCGCGACAATAAATACTATTCCATGGTGCTGAATAAAATTTGTAAATGCCACGAGCATGCGCGTTGGCGCCGGCAAATCAGAAACACCCTCAAAAATGGTCATAATTTTCGGCAATACAACATAAGACATAACAATACCAAGCCCAAAGCAGGCGGTAAGCACAATAATTGGATAGGTCATCGCGCCTTTAATTTTATCCTGCAGTTCCTTGTCTCGTTCAAGCTGATCCGCAATGCTTTCCAAATTTTCCTCCAGCGTTCCTGATTTTTCTCCGGCCGCTGTTCCGCTGACAAAAAATTCAGAAAAAACAGCCGGGTAACCTGCAAAGGACTCGGAAAGCGTGCGCCCTGTGCGCACTGAATTTCCGATATCCGCAATAATGCGCCCAAAACCAGCCTCCGAAGCTTCAGAGGCAATTTCTAGCGCTTCGGAAAGCGTTGTGCCTGAACGCAACATAATTGAAAGATGGCGCGCAAAAAGCACTTTCGCGGTTAACGAAACGCCTTTTAGGTTTGGCAATTTAAATGACCAATTTGTTTTTATGCGCATAAGAAACTCTATTATTTAGGTTGTACGCGTTTGCCTACTCTTTTGTAACGCGCAGTACCTCCTCCACGGTTGTAATGCCGGAAAACACTTTTTCTATGCCGTCCTCAAGCATGGTCGTCATGCCGTTTTTTCGGGCTGTTTCCATAATCGCATCGCTTGTTGCACGCTTTACAATTAAATCCCGTATGTTTTCTTCTATATCCAGCACTTCAAAAATGCCTATGCGTCCGCTATACCCTGAATCCCCGCAGAGTTTGCACCCCGCCCCTTTAAATAAAATTACCTCTTCCAAATTTTCGTAACCGCGTTTTGCAAAAAGCTCTCGCATGCGGGCATCTTCCGAAATGAGCGCTTTTTCGCGGGCTGAAAGATTATAAGACGCGCGGCATTTTTCGCAAATTTTCCGCACCAGGCGCTGTGCAATGAGAAGGCGCGTTGTGCTTGCAACTAAAAACGGGTCGACCCCCAACTCTAAAAGACGAGGAAGCGTTGTGGGCGTATCGTTTGCATGAAGCGTAGAAAGCACGAGATGTCCGGTCATTGAGGCATTCACCGCAATTGCCGCAGTTTCTTCGTCGCGAATTTCTCCAACCATGATAATGTCTGGGTCCTGGCGCAGAAGCGCGCGAAGCCCTTTTGCAAAGGTTAAGTTTGTCTTTGGGTTCACCTGAATTTGGCTGATATTTTCAATATCATATTCAACCGGATCTTCTATGGTTGAAATGTGCACCTCGCGCACATTTAAAGATTTTAAAACCGCATACACCATTGTTGTCTTTCCAGAACCGGTCGGGCCGGTTACAAGAATCATGCCGTGCGGACTTCTGATGCCCCGCTCAACGCGCTTTAAATCGGGGGCGGACAAGCCCAAATCGCTTAAATTATACTGTCGGTTTTCAGCCGAGAGTAAACGGATAACCACATTTTCTCCTTGAATAACCGGTACAATTGAAATCCGCATATCCAGCATGTCGTTGTTTTCAGTCATTAAGCTAAACTTGCCGTCCTGCGCCGCGCGATGTTCATCTGTCCGCATTTTTGCAAGAACCTTAATGCGGCTCACCACCCCGTCTAAAATGTTTTTGGGCATATCCAAAATATCGTGCAGAACGCCGTCTATTCTAAAGCGCACAAGAATTTTTTCGCGATACGGTTCAATATGCACATCCGATGCTCCGTTTTTTGCCGCATATAAAAGCAGGGTGTTCACAATCTTCACGGTAGCGCTGTCCCTTTCCTCTTTGGTCAGCGAGGCGTCCTTCATTTGCCGCAAAATCGCCTCAAACTCATTTTTCATGCTCCCGGTATACCGCGAGAGCGTTTTGATCAAATCCCGTTTCGTGATCAAATGAGGTATCGCGGAAAGCCCGGTGCGCTTTTCAATCAAGTGGATTGCTTCTAGGTTCTCCGGGTCAACCATCCCCACCTTAACCGTGTCCTTTCCGCGTTCAAAAATAATAAGCCCGGTTGCGCGCGACACAATCTCGGGAATAAGATGCACTATCGTTTCGTCAATCCTCTCCTTACTCAATTTTACAAAAGGGGCTTTGTAATATTCCGCCATGAGCTGGCCAAGCTGGTCGTCTTTCATAAGCCCCTTGCCGACGAGGATATCTTGAAAGTCTTTATCGCCATCGTGAGATTCGCGCACTGCCGCGTCAAACTCTCCTGCGCCCACATACCCCGGCGCTACAAGCAGGGCTTTCAACTGTTTAATCGTAATTGCCATATACTCATTATAGGCAATTGCATAGAAAATTTCTATGAGATGTACCTGACGGGTATATAGGGGTGTCAAACGCTACTCTCTTTGCTATAATCAACTTCATGCAAAAACCATATAAGTACATCATTCTTGCGCTTGCTCTCCTTACGATTCCTGCGCAAAGCCGCGCGTATGATTGGGAAAGCGCAAAACAATGGAGCGGACGCATTCTGATAGAAAATGAAAACCGAACGCGCGCGTGGTATGTAGATCCGGATAATTTGGAACGATACCCTTTCAGCACCCCTGCTGACGCGCTGTGGCTTATACGCAACAAAGGCATCGCGCTGAAGGCAGAGGACTTCAATAAACTTCCCGGCTACGGCGCGAACAGCCCTTCAAAAGACGGTGCGCTTTTAAACAGTCTCGCAGGGAAAATAGTCTTAGAGAGCCGGATTCAAGAGAAAGCATGGTATGTTGACCCAAACACGAATTCTGCGGTCTATCTCGGCGTGCCGTACATGGTGTTCACCGCGCTTGCGCACAAAGGCGTTCCCCTCCCGCTCGCGGACATTCTCAATATCAAAGCACGCCGAACTGCTCCGTTCGTCAGCCAAAACAAACCTCCGCGCCGATACGCAAAAGGGCTGTATCTTACTGCAACATCTGCCGCAAATCCAAAAATGCGGGAATACATTCTGTCACTCATCAGAGAAACAGAACTCAATGCTGTCGTGATTGATGTAAAAGACGCATCAGGTTTTGTATTGTACAACAGCACGCTTGGCATCGTACAAGAGATGGGCACGTCAAAATCAACCATTACAAATCTGCACGCCGTATTTCAGGAATTTCAAGATGAGGGAGTATATGTAATCGCGCGCGTAGTGGTATTTGCGGATCCGCTTATCGCGCAGAAAAAACCGGAATGGGCGATTCTCAAAAAGAACGGAGGGCTTTGGAAAAATTACGATGGGGCTCCGTGGGCAGACCCGACCGTCCGCAGTGTATGGGATTATAACTCCGCAATCGGGCGCGAAGCCGCAAGCTTCGGCGCGGACGAAATTAATTTTGATTTTGTCCGCTTTCCTTCTGATGGCCCGGTTGAAAATGCAGAATATCATAATCTTCTTACAACGAAAGCGGATACAATGAGAAATTTTTTTAGCTATCTTGGAGATGAGCTTGCCGACATTCCCGCATATATCTCGGTTGATATGTTTGGGCTCGTGCTTGACCATGCAAAAACCAACGAGGATATCGGCATCGGACAGCGTTTATCGGACGCGCAAAACGCTGTTGACTATATCTACCCGATGACCTATCCCTCCCACTACGGCAAAGGATACGCGGGCTTTGCAAATCCCGCTCTGTACCCCTATAAAATTCTTAAAAACAGCCTTGAAAGCGCAAAAGATCCCCTTCGGCAGGGAAACGCGCGGTTACGGGTATGGCTTCAAGCATTCAGCCTTGGCGCAATATATGACGGAGATAAAATTAAACAGCAAATTCAAGCTGTAGAGGAAACAGAAAGCGCAGAGGGGTGGATACTGTGGAACGCGCGAAATTATTACACAAAGAAAGGGCTTCGCGCCAACTAATCCCACGCAAAAGCAAACCCCTGTACATCGCGCGCTCCGGCTTCAAAAAGAACACGGGCGCACTCTTTCATTGTTGCCCCTGTTGTTACAACATCATCCACTAATAAAATTGTTCTACCGCGCACGTCTGCAGGGCGTAACACCTGAAAACACCCTGCGATATTTTTTGCCCTCGCTCCTTTGGTAAGCCCGGTCTGGGAGTCTGTATAACGAACTCGCGCAAGGGACGTATTATCAATTTTTTCTTTTTCAAAACAGCTCTGCGCAATCAGTAAATTTTGGTTATACCCGCGTTCGCATATTCGTCTTGAATGAAGAGGCACAGGCATAATACTTTCATACTCTTGAAGGTATGCCCGCGCTGGAGAGGGGATTTTTTGAAACATTTCTGCAAAATACACGCGCGCCTCGCGCATGCCTTCGTACTTAAAAGCGTGCATGAGCGAAGAGATGAGTTCATGTTTAAAATCAACACAGCTCATGACGCGAAATTCCTTTGGGAAAGACGACACGCATACCGTTTTCATCTGCACGTTAAGCGTGTTCATGCACACCGCGCAACAGAGCACGCCAAAATTACCACAGCCTGCACAGCGTAAAGGAAACACCGCATCAAGAATAATCCGAAATACATTGTGAAGCTTCTGCAACATAAAAGACCGACTTGAAAACATCGGCCCTTTCAAGAGGGTAGAAACAAAACAGTGTTCTGCCCGCCCTACTTTGAAACAGTAAGCGAACCGCTCCGCACACCAACCTTAATACTATCGCCTCCGCAAAATGCCGCGTTCAGCAAACCCTCTGCAATTTTATCTTCAAGTAAATCCTGTATTTTCGTGCGAACCGCGCGAGCGCCGTGATCAGGATCAAAACTTGCTTGAATCAAAAACTCGCACGCTTTCTCCGACAGGCGCACTCTGATATCCTTTTTCACAAGGCGGCTGTTTAGATCCGCCACCCGCATCTCAACAATTTTCCTCAAAGCACTGTGATCAAGCGGATCAAACACGATAATTTTGTCTATACGGTTAAGAAACTCTACATGAAAAGAATCCCATAACTCTTTCAAAATAGCGCTTTTCACCTTTGCAAAACGGTTCTTCATGCTTTCTGTTTCGCTGTGCGCCGATTCAAACCCCCACTCTATGTGCTTATTAAAACTCTCAAGCCCGATATTAGACGTAAAAATAACAATCGTATTTTTAAAATTGATTACTTTTCCTATGGCGTCAGTCAGCATTCCTCCTTCAAGAACTTGGAGGAGCAAATTAAACACGTCCGGATGCGCCTTTTCCATTTCATCAAAGAGCACAACGCTGTGCGGCCTCTTCCTGACCTCATCGCCCAGTTTGTTGCTATCTTTATACCCCACATAGCCAGCGGGCGACCCGATTAATTTTGAAACCGTAAACGCTTCAGAAAATTCGGACATATCAATGCGGATAAGCGCATTTTTGTCGTGAAATACCTCGCGTGCGATCGCCTTTGCTGTTTCGGTTTTGCCCACACCGGATGGGCCTAAAAAAATGAACGACGCAAGAGGGCGATGCGGATCTGCAATGCCGCTTTGAAAACGCCGTATTGTTGAGGCAATCTCAACAATGCTTTTTTCCTGCCCAACCACTGTTTTTGCAAGCGCCTGCTCCAACGATGCCTCTGCCCGCGGCGGCTTTTGAAAAGACGACAAAAAAGGTATTTTCACAATATCGCTCACAATCTGATTCACATGTTCGCGGGTAATTTCCCCGAGCGGTTGCGCTGAAAGCTGATCCTGCATCTGTTTAAACGCATTCAGTTTTTTTTCTATCTCAATCTGCTTTGCCTTTATTGCATGGGCTTTTATAAAATCTTCTTTTTTTACCAGATGTTCCTTTTCTGTTTTGAGCGTTGCAAGCTCGCCCTCAAGCCTGCGCACATCCTTGCTAAATCCTGTTTTTGTTTTTTGCACCTTCAATTGCGATGAAGCTTCGTCAATCAAATCAAGCGCCTTGTCCGGAAAAAATTTATTCGGCAGAAATCGGTCTGCAAGCTGAACCACCTCAAAAAGCGCGTCATCTGAAATTTTTACATGATGATACGCTTCATAGCGCGCGCGCAAACCCTTTAACACTTCAACGGTTTCTTCAGGCGTTGGCTCATTCACGATAAGCGTCTGAAAACGCCGTTCAAGCGCAGGATCGCTCTCAATGTACTTTTTATACTCTTCCATTGTTGTTGCGCCAATGCAGGTAACTTCGCCGCGGGCGAGCGCGGGCTTTAAGATGTTCGCCGCATCAAGCGACCCGCCGGCAGACCCCGCCCCGACAACATTATGAATCTCATCAATAAAGAGAATCACATCCCGATCGTTCGTCGCTTCGTCAATGATCTGCTTCAGCCTGCTTTCAAATTCTCCGCGATAAATAGTCCCCGCGACAATCGTACTCAAGTCCAGACAAAATATTTTTTTTCCAATGAGCATGTCCGGAACATCCTGTTTTACAATCTTTTGGGCAAGGCCTTCAACAATGGCGGTTTTGCCAACGCCGGGATCCCCGATTAAAAGAGGGTTGTTCTTCTGTCTTCTCGCTAAAATGTGAATCATCCGTTCTATTTCTTTATCTCTTCCAATAACAGGGTCAAGCGTGCCCTGCATGCGTGCATGGGTCAGTTCTTTTCCAAAATGCTGAAGCGCGCTCCCCTTTTGTTCGTGCCCGGCCTGCCCCGACCCGTGCATAAGCGGCTTGCCGTTTCCTTTGGCAAAATAACTGATCACTTCTTTAAATTTAGAACCTCCCTTCAGAACATGCCGTATATGCTGTTCCATCTCTTCAAGAAGTATCCCTTTCATCTTCAGCGCCTTAAAGAGCATGGCGTCTTTCTTTTCAAACAAAGCAGCAAGAATATGCTCGGTTGCGATATACGCGTGCTTCAACTCCATGGCAATCACTGCGGTTCTTTGAATAACCGCCACTGCTTCCGGACTCATTCCCAAACTAAAAATTTTCCCCTCTGATATGTCTCTTCGCAGAGCTGGACTACCTTTTATATCATCAATGGAGGAAATCGGCCGCGCGAGCATTTGCTCAAAAAAATGCTTGTCTAAATCAAACTTCTTCAAAATCTGCGCCGCCAAACAGTTGGGCGTCAGCGTAATGCCGATGAGAAGATGAAACGGCGTTATTTTCTTTTCTTTAAACAGTAAGCACACCCACGCCGCCTGCTGGGTTACTTTTTGAAAATTATGGCTGAACTTATTTGATTCGTTTGTCATAATTTGCGCCTAGTTTAAACTTTTATACTTTAGAATAATAACCGCGGTTTGTCAAAAAAATTTGTCCCTGTTTATAGAAGCAAAGCGAAACAAGATATGATATACTAAACTATATGGGACTATTCTCCTCAAATAAAAATTTCCTCGGCATTGATATCGGCAGTACGAGCATAAAAATAGTAGAGCTTGCAAAACACAAATCAAAACCCAAGCTGGTTTCCTATGGGTTTGCGGACCAGCTCTCCAATCTGCTTGCCGACAACTCTCCCCAAGCGCAAATGAAAGCGGGCGGGCTCATAGAAAAAATCCTTGCGCAGTCAAAAATCACAACACGGAGAGCAGTAACCGCGCTTCCGAATTTTTATGTATTTTCCTCGGTTATCAATGTTCCGGTAACAACCAGAAAAAGCCTGCAGGACACGATACGGTGGGAAGCAAAAAAAATTGTGCCAATGAACCTTGACGAGGTTATCCTTGATTGGAAAATTTTGAACGAAGCGGATTTAAACATCATCAAAAATGACGAGAAAAAGAGAAAAAGGGGGCAGAGAAAAATTACCCGCGGGGAAGAAATTGCCAAAACCGTTGAAGTGCTCATTACCGCGGCTCCGCGAAATCTCGTACAGAAATATATCAATATTTTCAAACTCGCAACCGTCAACCTCTCAAGCCTTGAAACCGAATCCTTTGCTCTTGCGCGGTCCCTTTTAAGCGATTATTCAGAATCAGTGATGATACTTGATATCGGCTCGCTCGCTTCCGACATCATGATTATTGAGCAGGGTATTCCGGTGATCACAAGGAGTATTGATGTTGGAGGAAAAAGCGTAACGCAGGCAATTGAGAGGAGCCTGAAGGTGGATTTCAAGCGGGCAGAACAGCTCAAGCAGGACATCGGCATTATGGAACAATACTATGCAGAAGGAATCTCGCGCGTTATCGCAGGCACGTTTGGCTCTGTGGTCAATGAAATTAATTACACGATTGACTTATATAAAAATCGCGGGAAAAAAATTGCCCGCATTATTTTAAGCGGCGGATCATCGTACCTTGCGGGGCTTTCGCATTATTTTCAAAACACCCTCAAAATTGACGTTCACGTCGGGGATCCGTGGCACAAAGTAAGTTACGCGCCGGATCTCCAGCCCGTCGTTGAAGAAATTGGCCCGCGTTTTGCGGTTGCGATCGGGCTTGCGCTCCGCGACATTGATATATAAAATTCTAGTATGAATATAAATGTTATAAAAACACTGCTTGATCAGCAAATCATTACGCATGATCAATATCAGGAAGCGGCGCAAAAAGCGCAGTACGCAAAACGCAAACTTGAAGATGTGCTGATCTCGCTTGGATACGTTACCGAAAAAGCCCTCTATGAAGCGCAGGCGGCGACGGTCGGATGGGAGTATATTGATCTCATCGGCAAGAGAATACCAAAAGATGTTCTTGATATTATCCCCCAGCAACTTGCCGAGAATTATCTTGTCGTGTGCTTTGACAAACAGGGAAACATCATCTCCATCGCGATACGCGATGTGGGAGACGTCAAAGCGCGGGAAGCAACAACATTTCTCGCGCGAAGCAAAGGGCTTGGCATCAAATTTTTTCTCGCTTCAGAAACTTCTATCAAAGAAACATTGAAATCGTACGGCGCACTTTCGGAAGAAATCGGCCAAGCGCTTGAATTTGCTGAAGAAAAATACAACATTTCCTCCAAAGAAGATGACGTAATTCAGTCCGGAACAATCCTTAAAAACGCGCCAGTTTCAAAAATCGCCTCGTCAATTTTGCGCCACGGAGTAGACGGCAAAGCGTCAGACATTCATATTGAACCGCTTCTTAAAGAAAGCAGGGTACGGTACCGTATTGACGGAAAACTCGTTACGTCAATCGTCCTGCCGCTCTACATTCATGATTCCCTTGTTTCACGCCTGAAAATTATGGCAAACCTGAAAATTGACGAAACGCGCGTTCCGCAGGATGGGCGCATACGCATTCATACCGACGGCAAAGATGTTGACTTTCGCATGAACGTGATGCCGCTCCATGGGCACGAAAAAGTTGTTTTAAGAATTTTGGACACGGCAAAGGGAGCGCCGCCGATTGAAAAATTGGGGTATTGGGGCAGAAATCTTGATGCCATCCACAAAGAAACTCTGCGGCCAAACGGCATGTTTTTAATGACTGGGCCTACTGGATCTGGAAAATCTATGACGCTTTTCTCCGTACTCACCTCACTCAACGCCGAGGACGTGAATATCGCAACGCTGGAAGATCCGGTAGAATACCAGGTTGAAGGCGTGAACCAATCCCAAATGAACGCGCCAGTCGGTTTTTCATTTTCAACCGGACTGCGCGCCCTCCTGCGGCAGGATCCGAACATCATCATGGTGGGAGAAATTAGAGATTTTGAAACTGCGGAGCTTGCAATACACGCGGCAATGACCGGGCATTTTGTGCTCTCAACGCTCCATACGAACGATGCAATCGGAGCAATTCCGCGCTTTACCGACATGCACGTTGAACCGTTTCTCCTTGCCTCTACGCTCAATATTGTTGTTGCGCAACGCCTTGTTCGCACCATCTGCCCGGACTGCAAAACAGAAATTAAATTAGCAAAACCAGTGCTCGACCAAATCATGCCCCTCCTCACTTCAATGAAAGAACACCTCATAAAGCCGTACGAAGGAGCGGACGTGTTTCAGCCCCGATTTTACAAAGGAAACGGATGCGCAAAATGCGGGGACAGTGGTTATAAAGGAAGAACGTCAATCGGGGAGGTGCTTTTAAATACGATGAACATGAAACGGATCATCGTGAACGGGACGCGTCCGGAGGATGTTGCCAAAGAACTGGACGCGCAAGATTTCATTACGCTGAAGCAAGACGGGCTTTTAAAAGTTATCATGGGGATTACAACGGTGGAGGAAGTTCTTGCCACAACCAAAGAAGACGCATCGTAAAGGCGCGCGGCCGCGCGCCTTTACGAGAAAAATTCTATCTAAGCTATGAAATATAAAATACTGCTTGTTGAGGACGACAAATTTTTATCCAGCATGTATGCGCATAAGCTTTCTAAAGAAGATGTATTTGAAGTAAAGCTTGCAACGACAGGAGCGGCAGGGCTTTCCCTTGCCTTGGAATGGCAGCCTGATCTTATTTTGCTTGATATTTTTCTCCCGGAAGTTGACGGGCTTACCATTCTCAAAAAAATTCGCGAAGAAAAAACAATTCAGCAACCCGCAATTATCATGCTCACGAACCTCGATGAGAAAGAACAAATTGACACCGCTCTTCAATATAATGTTGACGACTACCTTATTAAAGCCCACTTTCTTCCCAATGAGGTCATCAACAAAGTAAAAGCGGCGCTCAAAAAAAAGTTTGCTTCCCCGCGCATCTCTAGCCACTCTGCCCTATGATTTCCAAAATGAGATCGTTCCGACTGGAGCCTGCAAAAGACGAACGGTATAGAAATTATTTAATTGCGCTTCTTGCGCGGGTGAAAGAAATTCAAGCGTCTGATTTGCATCTCACGGTCGGAAGCCCCCCGATCTTACGTATTTCGGGAACGCTCTTTCCCTCAACATCGCATGACATTGTTACAGAATCGTTTGTGGAGGATCTTTTAGAAATACTGTTAAACAGCGGACAGCAAGAAATTCTTGCCCGCATGAAAGACATCACGTTCACCCAAAATTTTGCTTCGGGCCTCCGCTTTAAAGTAAAAATTTTCTATCAAAAAGATGTTCCTTCGCTCTCATTTCGCTTTATTCCAGAAATGAATTTTGGTATTGATTCGCTCGGCCTTCCCGCGCTCATCAAAACAATTTTGAAAGCGCACCATGGACTCATTATTATTTCAGGTCCGTTTGATTCCGGAAAATCCACGTCCCTTGCGGCGGTACTCAACTACATCAACGATACCGAGCGCCGCTATATCGTTACGCTGGAACAGCCTATTGAGTATGTTCTTCCAAATACGAAGAGCATTATTGAACAGCGCGAAATCGGGGTTGACACCCCAAGCGCAACCGCGGCGCTCCGCTCCCTCGCCGACGAAGACGTTGACGTGATTGCGCTTTCAAACTTAGACGGAAAAAAGATGATCATGCAGACATTAAGCGCATCAGCAGAGGGGAGAATGATGATTGCGGTGATGAATACAAATTACTCTGCTGACTGCTTAGAAAAAATTCACGGCTATTTCCCGGCTCAAGAACAGCCGTGGGCGCGAACCATTCTTTCGGAAAATCTGCTTGCAATTTTAAACCAGCGCCTCGTGCCTAAAATTGGAGGCGGGCGCATTTTAGCGTACGAATTTATTGCCAATACCCCTGCGGTGAAAAACTTGATTGCCGAGGGAACATTTTTTCGCCTTTCACGCCTTATTGAATCCACCGAGGATCCGGGGATTATTTCCCTTGAGCGCTTCCTCGCTATGCTTGTGAAAAAAGGAACAGTAAAACTTGAAGATGCAATTTTTGAAAGCCAAAACCGCGCGCTGTTAGAGCATTTGGTGCAAATGGGGTGATTGTAGTAATTGTAGGGACAACCATTGTAGGGACAAACCTAGGGTTGTCCCTACGCTCCGCAAATTTTCTTTATGCCGCAATACATTTACAGAGCAAACGACTCTTCCGGACAAATCATTCAGGGCCTTGTTGAAGCGGAGGACCAAGAGGATGCCGCAAAGCTGATCATGGACAGCGGATACAGCGTGCTTTCCATGTCCGAGAAAAAACAAGGCATTACGATTGACCTTACCAAATTTCAAAAAGTCAAAGTAAAAGATATCGTCATTTTCTCGCGCCAGCTTTCAATTATGATTACCGCAAACGTCCCGATTCTGAAGGCAATGCGCATCATTGTTGAGCAAACGAGAAATCCGCGACTGCGAAATATTCTCGTTGATATCGGAGACAGCATTGACGGAGGAAGCAAGCTCTCTGACGCGGTAGAAAAACACGTAAGCATATTTGGATTCTTTTACGTAAACATGATTAGAAGCGGAGAGCTTTCCGGTAAATTTGACGAAATCCTTACCTATCTTGCGGATCAGCAGGAAAAAGATTACGATCTGCGCTCAAAAATTAAAGGCGCGCTTGCCTATCCCATTTTCATTCTCTCTGCAATCACCATTATGGGCATCGGCATGATGATGTTTGTGGTTCCCAAACTCACCCAGGTATTTAAAGAGAGCAACATTAAACTTCCGCTCACCACGCGCATGCTTATTTCCGCGTCTGATTTTATGAAAGAACAATGGTATGTGGTGATTGGCGTTATTGTGCTTGCGGTTGTTGGTTTTCCATTGCTTATCAAAACAAACCGCGGGCGGATTATTTGGGATAACCTGCTTCTTCGCCTGCCAAAATT
>Ga0075956_114_pt1 | contig 18230 bp, 14 predicted proteins | sample RifGroA2_FD_68050 | JGI IMG/M metagenome (GOLD analysis project Ga0075956, IMG submission 68050) | Parcubacteria bacterium GW2011_GWA2_44_12 | reverse complement strand
TATAAGGAACCGTTGGTGTAACGGTTTATAATTTTTTTCGTCTTAGTATACGCATTGAATGAAAAAAAGATTAGAAGACAAAATTTTGCTTCTTCAGGTAAGGGCAGGTAGCCATGAAGCGTTTAGCGAGCTTTATAAAAAGTATGTCAGCAGTTTGTACCGGTATATTTTTTTTAAAGTGGCTTCATCAGCAGATGCAGAAGAGTTAACATCAAGTGTATTTTTGAAGTTATGGAGGCATATAAAGGATGGAAATAAGATTTCAAATGCGCGGTCGTTTCTTTATAAAATTGCAAAGAATAGCGTGGTAGATTATTACCGTGCGCGAAACGGGCAGGATACTATAAGCCTGGAAGAAATTGCGCAGACCTACTTCCATGGCGAAGACTCGCTTGATGACCAGATTGATGCACGCGCGAAATTTTCAGAAATTAAAAATTTTCTTGGCAAAATTAAGGGTGAATACAGGGAAGTGATCATGCTAAAATATGTTGAAGGGTTGAGCAGTAAAGAAATAGCTTTGGTACTCAATAAGTCGCAAGCTTCAACCCGAGTGCATATTCATAGGGCAGTGAAAAGCTTGAAGCAGTTGATGGATAAACATAAAAAATAGTTGAGCGAGATACTATATAACAGCATAACAGCCATGTTATCACGAGAGATCAAAAAACAATTAAGCCTTCTGCGGGAGGAAGCGAGTCCGAGAAAAGAATGGGTTGTTGAAACTCATCGTGTTCTTTTAGGAACGGTTCGCGCCGATATGTTGCGCTTTCAGCCGAGGAAATGGGCAGTGTGGAAAGAAGTCGCGGGGATGATGATAAGCCCATGGAAATTAAGCCCCGCGTTTTCTTTTGTGCTGATTGCGGTGTTTGTTTTTGTGGCGGGGAGCGGTATGGTGATCCATGATTCAATTCCAGGGGATCCTCTTTTTAGCGCAAAAATAGGTTTTGAACAGGCGCAATTACTTTTAACATTAAGCGAAGACAGCAAAGCGGACGCGCATGTGAATAATGTAGAAAAACGCATGCAGGAATTGCGGAAGATAGTTGCAAGCGATGAATCGGTTGCAAGTAAAGAAAAACGTGTAAAAGAAGTGGTAAAAGAAGTGAAGGGGGAAATACAGCCTTTAAAGCGAAATATCCCCCGCATTAAGAATATTAAAACTGCGGTGAAGGTGAAGAAGGCGGAAGGATATATTGAAACATTAGATGTGGTGGTAAGTGACTTGTCTAAAAAATTTGAAAATTCAGAGGAAATTAAGCAGGATATGGAAGACTTGAAAAAAATGATTGAAAAAGCGAATACGGAAACGCTCGTGGTAATTGCGGCCGCTCTTGAACATAAAGAGCCTGAAGTTTCACAGTCAGCGGAAAAAGTAATTACCAAAAGCGAGGTTCAAAATATTCTTGAGGACATGTTGCAAAGTACTATAGAAGACGCGCAAAAACTGACGAAAGGGTCAGGCGCAAAAGAGGCAAAGGATGCGGACGCAGATACCGCACAGGAAGCGCAGGCGTCAGAAAAAGAAGAAAAAAAGGAAAGCGCATCAGAAAAAACTCAACAGATTTTAGAGCAGGCGCAAGCATCGCTCAAGCAAAATAATTTAGTAGACACGATTACAAATATCTCGCAGGCAAAGGATTTAATTAATGAAGCGAAAGATCAGGCAAAACAGGAGGAAGCAGTTATGTCGGGTGAATCCGCTTTATGAAAGAAGATGAAAGCGGCGCATCTTTTTTCATAAGGCGGGAATTTCCCGTCAAAGTAATAACATATTTTTATGTGTTTGCGGAAGCGTATGAAAATGTGCTTTTCCAAATCTTCCCTGAAAGGTCGAGCAGGGCGGGAAGATTCTGCATACGCAAAGCAAATCAGTAAAGATATGAATTTAAAACTTCACCTGCTTGTGTTATCGGTTTAAAAATCAGGCTGTCCGAATGTATGAAATACATACGGGTTTGATTTATCAAACCGGTTTCGGATAAACCTGTAATCTGGTAACAATAAGCAAGAGTGTCGCCCATTGGGCGGCCACCCGTTGGGTGGAAGACGAGTTTACTTAACGTATGTCGAATGTTTTTATTCAAACGAAACGAGCAGTGGCGGTAGCCATGACCGTTTCAATGGTAGCATGGACACTCGGCGTTGCTCTCTTTGGTTTTCAGCTCACCGCATTTGGCGCGGCTGGAGACGTAGTCAAAGGGTGCAATGCGGCTGATGTGTTTATGGTGCTTGCGGACGGCCAAACTATTGCCAAGTTTACTGACCCGGGCATTTATGCGCAATGGAGAAAACCAGACTGGAGCGATATTGGCCAGTGCTTAACCGATCTCTCCGGCTTCAAGAACACCGGCGACACGGTTGAAATTAAAACCGGCACATTGGTGAAAGCAGACGCCGGAAGCGCTGACGTATATCTTACGGTTGGAAGCATGACTCTTCGCAAAATTGCGGACTGGGATGCGTTTATCTCAAAAGGCTGGATGTCTGGCCAAATCTATAAAGTGAAAGCAGGCGAGATTGCCAAGTATAAAATGGGCGATCCGATTACCAAAGATACCCCATCAGCAGATGTGCGCAAAGGCGCGATTATTAAATACGCCGGATCAAAAGATGTATATTACGTGAAAGACGGCAAAAAACACCTTGTTCCGAACGAAACCGCGTTTTTCTCTAATTTTGCATCGTTTAAGGGCGTAGTAACTGTTGCGGATACTGAAAGCTATGACATGGGCGATCAAATTACCGCGGCAGATAGTTCCATTAATAGGCCAATGGGCACTGGCTCAACTGACGGCGGCGGAACCGTAACCCCTCCATCCGGAAATAGCTTGAAAGTAAGCATTGCGCCGGACACCCGCGCAACAACCATGGTAACTGACGGAGAAGGAGAAATTTATACCTCGGTTCTTCTGACTGCCGGCACAGACGGGCCAGTCAGAGTGAAGAGCCTGAAAGTGAAGCGTGTGGGAGATTCCGGAGCGAGAGCCGATTTTATCAGTATGTTTTTGCTTGTTGATGGAGTCAGAAGATCCAACACCAAGTCTATCAACACTGATGATGAAGCAAATTTGGATGTAAGCATTGCCGGAGAAAATTATGTAGAAATTCCGGCAGGCGGAACTACGCGCTTTGATATCGCGGCAAATATTGTTGGGATTGGTTTATCCAATGGAGAGACTCAACAGGCAGCAGGAGATTCAGGACATATCAATACCCTTGCGGTAGTTGGCGTTACTGCTGAAAGCGCGGTAACGGTTACCGGGCTTCCAACATCAGGAAATCCGCAGATTATCGCTGGAGTCAATGCGCATCCCCTTGATATTTCATACAGAGGATCCGGAACAACAGTATCAATCGGGCAAGCGCAGACACAGCTTGGAGAGTTCAAATTCAGCAACCAGTCCTCCACGAAGGACATGTACTTAAAGGCGTTTACTATAAGGAACAATGCGGCCACTGGTACTTCCGCTGATGCGGCTGACATTACAAATTTAAAGCTTTCTAACGGAGCAACCGAAATCGCAACCGCGAAGATGGCGAATGGAAGATATGTACACTTTAAGTTTGATCCGATTCTTATTGAAAAAGGCGGAAGCAAATCGGTAACATTCACGGTCAAAGGAGACATCATCGGAGGTCCGGGCGAATATGTGCAGTTTACTTTTGCAGATGATTCTGATATTTACGGCTTTATCACCCCTGGCGATGGCCGCACCGCAAATGAAATTCAGGCTGGAACAGCCGCAGAGTATACTATTCAAGGCGGAACACTGACGATCTCAAAGAGCGCGGACAGCCCTGTTCTGCAGACCATTGTTGACAACCAAAATAATGTGATAGTTCTGCGGTCTAATTTAATTGCGGCTGACGGAGAAGTTGAGGTGGAAGATTTTAATGTTCGGTTGACTGGAAGTATTCTTGGTGGAGGTGGTAGTACATCAGAAATAAAGACCATGCGCGTGTACTTAACAGATCCGGGCGGGAGTAACAGGCAGAATATTACAGACACATCCACAGTGAATGTTGCAACCGTTGCAAACGGTATTACACATGCAACGGCAGTTACCGCCTTTAGTGACAACTTTACGTTTAAGGGAACAAAAGTTCTGGTGGTAGAATTGGATTTCTCGCAAGTTGTCGCAACAAGGACAGTGAGTGCGGGTGTCGGAAATGGGGGGGTTGCTGACTTCATCGTGAAGAGAACATCAGATTCCGCGGCAGTCGCAGAAAGCGGGAATGCGCTTGGCGAGCAGTTCACTGTTGTGGGCAATGCAACCGCGACAACCGCGATTTCAGACAGCCCGGTAAGTTCCACAAAAGTGCAGGGCGAAACAGGCGTTGAGTTCCTCGGATTTACGGTGAAAGCGGACAATGAAGCATCCCCGATTAAACTGACCAAGGTTATCTTAACTCTGGTTGGCACCAGCGGAACTGCAGTCAACAGCGATGTGGGAAGCGTGAAGCTCTATGGATCTGACAGCACAACGGTATATGCGGAAAACCCGACGATCTCTGGCCTCAAGTACACCTTCACAAGCTTCACCTCTGCAATGCCAACAACGATTAACCAAAATGGCATTAAGCTCGTGGTGAAAGGCAATATCAGTGCAAGCGTTACAAGCGGCATTACCGCACTACGATTCCAGATTGGCGCCGCAACTGATATTGAAGCAGATGATATCAATAATGAAGATGTTACGATGGCAGGCACGGCGAATACGGGTTCAACTGTCCTCATCACCATTGCAAGCCGAGGCAGGCTTGATGTTGAGCTTCGCAACGATGAAGTTCTTGGCAGACAGCTTCTTGCAAATTCCGGTAGCGGAAACGGCTCTGATGCGGCAACAGTAGCTCGCATGAGATTCACCGCGCAGGATGAGACCGTGAAGATTAAGAAATTGATCCTTACCTTAGCAAGCGCAACCGGCGCTAATCTCAAGAGAGTGTATTTGTATGACAAAGATGCGGCAAAGGTGCTTGCTTCAACATCGGTGATTACCAGTAGCACAACCGTAACCTTTGAAGGTTTGGGTGAGAACATTCTTCCCGGAACATCCAAGAAGAGAACCTTTGATATCTTGGTTGATACGAACTCAACCGGTACCGGCGGCGGCGCTACAACTGACAGCGCCATCAGATTTCAGGTTGCTGACGCAAGTACTGATATTGAAGGGCGAGGAGCAATCAACCAGGTGTACGCGGCGCCTCTCACCGCAAGCGGAACAAAGGGAGTAGTGATTGCGGCAGCGGGAACACAAGCAGTTGCTACGGATATCACTGCAATTATTTCCGCGGCGACAACATCACTCATTGTAACCGGAGTAACGAATACATTTCGTGTAGGAAATCTTGCATTAGTGCAAGTGCATGGCGGAGGCGTTGCATGCGGAGGCACCTTGGCTACAACCGCAGAGTACATGCTGATTGAAGCGGTAAGCGGTGGAACCATGACCGTACGGCGCGGTGTTGCCGGAACAACAGCGCTTGCCTCGCACTTGGCTACCGCGGATGTGAGCGAATGTAAAACGACCTATCAGGCGAATACAAGCAAGCTTTATGCGGCGGCAATTGCCGTTAGTGATCCTTCAACCAAGCCTTCCGGAAGCTTCTCCGCATGGAACAGCTTCACAGAGGTCTTCAAGTTCAAGATTACCCCTGACGCAAAGAGCGAGGAGGATGCAGTGTTAAACAGCATTGCCTTCAGCTTGAAATCTGCGGATGGAATTGGTGCGACCACAGCAACTCAATGGTGGGTTGATCAGGCGCGTATTAAGAACGGAGCAGGAACCGTGCTGAAGACTATTGGGAATGCAAGCGGCACAATCACCTCTGCAGGCAGTTCAATATCCGCAACTGTGGCTGGAACGCTGATTCTTGGCAGTTCTGATGCATTCCTTGTGGGCCAGTACATTACGGTTCTCCAGGATGGAGCGCGAACCAATGTTGCAAGCGCAAAGATTACCGCAAACAACACAGCTACCGAGACACTCACCATCAGTGCGGCAACGGTTCTTGTTGGCGCGCTCCCAACCCTTGCAGGAGATAACGATACTATTAACGATGATATATCACACGGTACCGCGAAGCTTCAATTCGGCAATGGAGGTGGAACCGATGCTTTGGGCGATAGCATTGCGTCTACCGGTGAAACGTATTCCGTTGAGATTATCATCGGCGGTACGGTCGGAGACTTGGGCAAGGATGTGATGCAAATGGCAATCACGGATTACGGATCAATCAATGCTGGAGGCACAGTAACAGACGGAGATGTTGCGTGGGATGATTCAAAGTCCACCAATATCACGTGGCTCGTTACTCCTACCGGAAGCGATCCTGATGATGTAAACGGCGGAGTGTTTGAAAAGAGCGCAAACTAACGTAGTTAGAAAGGTAACAGATATCTGTTTCCTTCGCTCTTACACACTCATTCGTTACCACCCGCTCCCGATCGTACAGGGGGCGGGTGGTTTGTTTTTACGGATTGGTTGTTTTGCAGGGACAAACCCGTCGATGCGGGGTGCACGCGGTTGACTTCACGTTTTGGTGTATAGTATATTGGTTATATGAATCAGAAAATTACAACTGCTCCTCTCAAGCAGGAACAAATGAAAACGTATGCGTTTAATAAGGTAGTGGTTGAACCCGATGAGGATCGGTGGGTTGCGTATTGCCCGACGCTTAAGAAATATGGCGCCGCCACATGGGGATACACGAAAGCAGAAGTGCTCCAGCATATCCACGAGGTGGTGGAGATGGTTGTTGAGGAGCTTATAGAGGACGGCATTTTGATACCCGAAACGTCGCAGGAAGACGTGGCTGTGTTTTCAGCAGAGTCCCGTGTAGCGGTTACGATTTGATTATGCGGATTGATTATAGCCGTCTTCATCATCTCACTGCTAGAGAATTCATTGCCGCTCTCCAAAGAGACGGCTTTTTTCTGCGCCGTCAAAGATGAAGCCATCAGCGTTATCAGCATCATGGCGGCAGACGAGTAACGGTTTCATTACACAGCATGGGAGACACCTTTCGAACAGGCACACTCAAGAGAATGATTGAAGACCAAGCCTGTTGGACTGAAGCTGACTTGAAACGGCTTGGGCTGACCAAAACTTGATGAAATAGAGCACATTCTTTGCTATAATTAGGAAGGCATGTATGTATCATCGTTTTTATAAAATCATAGTTCTGTGCGCGCTTTTTTTTATTTTTGCGCCTTTTGCGCATGTTTTCGCAGAAGTGATTTCGGTTATTCCCAATGATCCGCTGTATAAAGAGCAGGGGTATTTGAGCATAATTTCCGCTCCGCAGGCATGGGGATATATTACCGACGCGAAGGATGTGGTTATCGCGGTGATTGACTCCGGCGTTGCCATTGACCACGAAGATTTAAAAAATAATATATGGACAAACGAGGACGAAGATCCGTATAACAAAGTTGACGATGACGGCAACGGCTTTGCGGACGATGTGCACGGATGGGATTTTATTGATAACGATAACGACCCTCATCCAAGAATTGGACAAGGCGCGGATTTTGAAGGCGCAACACACGGAACCATTGTTGCCGGGATTATTGCCGCACAGGGAGGCAATGGACTTGGCGTTACCGGCGTTGCGCACCGGGCCGAAATCATGCCGATTCGCGCGCTGGATTCAGACGGCAAGGGCAACACCTCAAACGTGGCGCGCGCGATGATATACGCGATTGAAAACGGAGCAGATATTATCAATTTGAGCTTTGTTGGATCTGATTTTGATCCGGTCCTTGAAAAAATTATCAAAGTAGCACATGAGGCGGGCATTGTTGTTATTGCGGCTGTTGGAAATGAGAGCGACCCATCCGCGCATGTTGTAAAAGATTTAAATGAGAAGCCGTTATATCCGGTCTGTTATGAAACAAATGCAAACTTTGTGATAGGGGTTGGCTCTCTTGAGCCGGACGGCGCAAAAAGCAAATTTTCTAATTACGGTACAAAATGTATTGACATTAACGCGCCGGGATCGCGCATTGTTTCAACGCAAGTTTTTGATGAAACGAATGTTGACACAAGATATGATGCGCTTTATAGCGGCTACTGGAGCGGCACTTCATTTTCAACGCCTCTTGTTGCCGGAGCCGCGGCGCTTGTGAAGGCAATCAATCCGCTCTTTAGCGAGAATCAGATTATGTCTGCTATTTTAGATAACGCTGACCAAATTTCAGAGGCCGCAAACCCAGGCTTTGAGGGCAAGCTCGGGCGAGGCATGCTTAATGTGCTTCGCGCGGTGCGCGCCGCGGCGCCTATTGGGTATACAAAAACCAATTCTATTGCCGCGCCGCCGCTCTATCGGCGGGTAACCTTCCTTGCCACAGCGCAGGCATCCGGCGGTTTTCCGACAGTTGGAATTTTTTCAGGAAAAACTTTGATGAGTTCATTTATGCCATATCCAGAAGAAAAAGCGCCTTCCGGAATACGCGTAAGCCAAGGCGATGTTGACGGAGATTTAGAAGACGACATTGTGGCGGCGCCTGCCGGAAATTTTCCATCAGAAGTGCGGATATTGAGCCAGCGCGGCGTTTTGAAACATGCTTTTATGGCTTTTTCAGAGCAGTTTCAAAAGGGGCTGAATGTGCATTCAGCAGACGTGCTCCCCGCAAAGGGGAGTGAAATTATTGTAGCAAGCGCAAGCGGGGAATCCCAGGAAGTCCGAATTTTTGACGGCACAGGAAGGTTGATATATACGCTCAAGCCGTTTCAGTCATCATCGGGTATTGCTGTTTCATCAATAAATTTTGATGATAAAGGAACGCGGGAGATTGAAGTCGGCGCATTTGTAGGATCTGTGTATCAGATCAAAATTTTGAATGAGAGCGGCACAATCTTTAAAGAGCGGGCGTTTGCGCAGGTAAAGGGCGCGGCGCGGTTTGCGGTTGGAAATATCGTAGGAGAAAGTTCTGAAGAGACAGTTCTCACCTATGTTCAAAATTCGCGCGCCAAGACGCTTATTTTAGACAAAGATTTAGATTATATCAGTGAGTGGACGGCATTCAATTCTTATGCATTGCCGGATTTGCCGGTTTCAGTTGTGTATAGCCGCCTGCAGAGGGGCAGGGGAAAGATTGTGTTTGGGTCAGCTGTCGGGGCTAGGCCGCGAATTAGTTTGTTTGACGCACAGGGAAAAGAGCGCGGATTTTTTTGGGTTGGCAATAGAGATTCCGCAGACGGCTTGAATGTGGGATAATACGTACTATTCTATGCTTACAAACGACGCACAAAGACTGCATAAAAGAGAAAGCGAGAAAAAATATGCCGGTATTGTTGTGGTTGGCGGCGGCGCCGGATTTTTAGGGTCTCACCTGTGCGACAAGCTCATAGAAAATTATCAGGTTATTGTTATTGACGATCTTTCAACCGCGAATTTTTCTCATATAGAATATTTGCTCCAAAAGCCGAATTTTGAATTTATTCGCCATGATTTAAATGATCCGCTTGATCTGAATGAAACGCCGGAGGGGAAACGTTTTGAAGTGGCGTTTAAGGGAGTGGATGCCGTGTTTCACCTTGCGTTTCCCGCCTCCCCGGTTGATTTTTTAAAAATTCCAGTACAGACGCTTATGGCAAGCGCGAGAATGACGTATAATTTGCTTTCTCTCTCGCGTTTCTACAATGCCCGTTTTATTTTAGGATCGTCGGGAGCGGTGTACGGAAGGCCTGATGATGATGGGCAGGTTTTCAGCGAAGCATACGAGGGAAGATCAAGCCCCACAGATTCGTTAAGCTGTAATATTGAGGGGAGGCGCTTTGCGGAGAGCCTTACTATGAATTTTCGCAGACAGCATAATATTGACGCGAAGATCATGCGAATTTTTGGGGCGTATGGCCCGCGGATGAAGCTTGGGGACGGGAAAGAAATTTCAGATTTTGTAAAGTCTGCTGTACAAAATAAGCCGGTAATTATTTATGGCGATGAGAAAAGCACGATTTCTTTGTGCCATATTGATGATATTGTTTCAGCACTGCTTGCGTTTATGATTTCTGATGAAATAGGTCCGATCAATGTTGGCGACCCTCAACTGTATGTACTGGCCGAGATTGCAGAGGCCGTGATTAAACTTGCAGAGTCGTCTTCTCGCATTGAGTACCGTCCTCCGCCGAAGTTTACAATGCGGGAGGGTGTGCCGGATATTAGAAAAGCAAGGGAGCTTTTGAATTGGCTCCCTTTGATGCCCATTGAAAAAGGCCTTGTGGAAACCGTGAGCGCGCTTCGCGCCTCTCGGGTGGTAGCGATAGATTATGAACGAATCGCGGGTATTAAAATTCCGGAAGTGCGCGTTCCAAAAGGAAAGAAGAAGCTATGAATATCACAATAATCGGAACCGGATATGTTGGGCTGGTGAGCGGCGCGTGTTTTGCGGATATTGGAAATAGCGTTCTCTGCGTTGATAAAAACGAGAAGAAAATAGAACAACTAAAAGCAGGAAAAATTCCTTTTTATGAGCCGTCGCTTCCTGAAATTGTTTCGCGCAATGTGCACGAGGGAAGGCTTGTATTTTCTATAAACACGCATGAAGGGTTAAAACACGCGAAGATTGTGTTTATCTGCGTTGATACGCCTCCTGCGCCAAGCGGCGAGGCGGATATGCGAAGTTACAACGCCGTGCTGAAGGCAATCGGAGAGTTTTTACAGCAGTATCCAAGCTCGCAATTTTTGCTTGTGAACAAGAGTACGGTTCCGGTCGGCACAGCAGAGTACGCCTCTGCGCAACTGTGTTCATTTCGCGCAGGGGGTGTGGAAGTTGTCTCGTGCCCTGAATTTTTACGGGAAGGCACCGCTGTTTCTGATTTTTTAAACCCGGAGCGGATTGTTATTGGCACTGCCGAGAATTCAGACTTTATTTCTGGAACGGTGGAAGTATTACTGAAATTGTTTGAGCCGTTTGACTGCCCAAAAATTTTAGTGAGCCGCGCAACAGCCGAAATTATTAAGTACGCGGCAAACGCGTTTTTAGCGACAAAAATATCGTTCATCAATGAAATTGCCAATGTATGCGAAAGGGTTGGAGCAGACGTCAACGACGTTGCCTATGCAATCGGTTTGGATTCCCGCATAGGCGCGCAATTTTTGAGAGCCGGCATCGGATATGGCGGGAGTTGTTTTCCAAAAGATGTGCGGGCGCTCAGCCAAATAGCCGGCAAAAGCGGTTACGATTTCAAACTGCTTAAATCAGTGATTGAGGTAAATAGCGGGCAAAGGAGCATGATTATTCAAAAAAAGCGCGACATTTTGGGAGACCTGAAAGGTAAGACCATTGCGATATTAGGCCTTGCGTTCAAGCATAATACTGATGATATTCGCGAGTCCCCAGCAATAGAGATTATCATAACTCTTCTTGAAGAAGGCGCATTCGTACGCGCGTTCGATTATCAAGCCGCTGAAAACGCGGGCAGGGTTTTGCGGCATGAATATTTTGAGATTGTAAAAGACGTAAAAGAAGTGTTTGCGGGCGCTGATTTGGTATTTATTGCGACCGAGTGGCCGCAATTTGCGGAGTTGGACTGGCGCGATCTACGCTCTCAAGTGAGACAGGCAATTATTGTAGATGGAAGAAATATTTTAAACAAGAAAAAAATGACGGATCTCGGCTGGCAGTATTATGGAGTGGGGTGTTAATAAATCCATACAGATAAATTATATGCAAAATATATTTGTTGTAATTCCCGCATATAACGAGGAGAAAAAAATACGAGGCGTGGTAGAGGGAGTACTTCGTGTTGCGCCGCATGTGGTTGTTGTTGATGATGGATCAAACGACGAAACAGCAAAGAGCGTTGCGAATATGGAAGGAGTGCGTGTATTGCGCCATATAATAAATCGCGGATATGGGGCGGCAACAAAGACTGGCATAGCGTATGCGCTTTCAATGGGCGCAGATGTTGTGGTAACGTTTGACGCGGACGGACAGCACCGCCCGGAAGATGTTCCAGCCTTACTTGCGCCCATACATGCAGGGTTTGTAGATGTTGTGTTGGGAACGCGGTTTCACAAAAACGCGCTGAAAGTTCCGTTTTTGCGGAAGTTTTCTCTTAAGCTTGCGGTTGTGTTTACCCGCATTATTTCCGGTTTGCGCCTTACCGACGCGCATAACGGATTACGCGCGTTTTCGCGGAAATCGCTTGAGAAAATTGACTTTCATAAAAATGGAATGTCTGCGGCTTCCGAGATCCTTGATGAAGTTGCCCGTCATAAGCTTCTGTATCAAGAAGTGCCGGTTGTGATATCCTATACGCCCTATTCAGTGAAAAAAGGGCAATCCACTTTCAAGAAAATTATGCTTGGGCTGGATTTTATAGGAGGGAAAATTACGAGATTGTATCATAAATAAATTATGCGTGTTACCCCCATACAGGTTATACTTATTCTTGCGATCGTTGCAATTCTTATTGGCATTGCGCGGAAGGCGTTGAAGAGAGATATTACAATTCGGGAATTTTTTCTGATCGCCCTGTTTTGGCTTTTCAGCCTTGCGGTAGTACTATGGCCAAACGCAACGAATTCCGCGGCTCACTTGTTGGGAATCGGGCGAGGAACTGATCTCATTGTCTATTTTGCGACCTTGTCAATAGCGTATGCGGTGTTTCGTATTTTTATACGACTGGAAAAAGTTGAGAGGGATATCACGGAATTGGTCCGCCGCATCGCGCTGAAAAACGCGGAAGAGAAAGAAAAAAAAGAAAAATTATGAAAAAAGTCGCTGTTATTGTTCTTACATGGAATGCCCGCCGTTATGCAGAAGACCTTTTTTTGAGCGTCAGAAAGCTTGCATATCCGAAAGAGTACCGAAGCATTTTTGTGGTTGATAATGCATCGGAGGACGGATCGGCAGAGTATATAAAAAATTATTTTTCTGAAATTACACTCATTCAGCTTGATCAAAACATAGGCTTTGCCGGGGGAAACAATGTTGGCATGATGCATGCTCTTGCAGAGAATTTTGAGTATATCGTTCTTCTCAACCACGATACGGAAGTGGATTCGCAGTGGCTTTGCGAACTGGTGAAAGCCGCCGAATCCTCAAAGGATATTGGCGCTGTACAATCGCTCGTGCTCTTGCAAAGCGAGAGGGAGATTATTAATACAAGAGGAAACGAGTTTTTTTATTTAGGAATAGGCTATTCGGGCGGTTATAAAGAGCAGAAAAATGAATATCTTTTGAAGCTTGCAGAAAGCAAAAAAGCGTATCCGCAGTGCGCGTATGCCTCCGGGTCGTCTCTACTGCTCAAAGCCTCGGTACTTCGGGAGGTTGGGTTGTTTAACGAGGAACACTTTGCATATCCGGAGGATTTTGACTTGGGATGGAGAATCCGCCTTGCAGGGTATACCATTGTCACTGCCCCGCGTTCAATCATGTTTCATAAATATGAATTCAACCGCCATAAGGTGCGCCAGTATTACTGGCTTGAGCGCAATCGCATATTGATTCTTTACGCGAATTACCGTTTTGCAACATTGCTTCTGCTTTTGCCCATGCTCATTTTGCTTGAGTGCGCGCTGTGGGGATTTTTCATTCTTGAAGGAGGCGCACGCTGGAAACTTAAAAGTTACGGCTATATTTTGCGTCATCTGTCTCGGGCAATCAGAGAAAAAAAAGTGGTTGCAAAACTTCGGCGCGTCTCTGACCGCCGCATACTGGAGTTCTTTTCAGGAACGCTGAAATTTGCAGACATGAATAACGCGGGATTGCGCGTTTTAAACCTTGCGTGGGGCGCATATTTTCATTTTGTAAAATTTGTTGTAAGGTGGTAGATGTATAAATTGTTGTGAGGCCGTCCGAAAATTCACTTTTTAGTGAATTTTCGGAGGTACTTATATGAAAAGCCCTTCCAAACCAGCCTTCCGAAAAGGTGATTTTCCAAAAAATCACCTTTTCGGACAGTCTGACTTAACCTCCATACATGGCAGATTTTTTAGAAAACTATTCATCACAACTTTCTCAACAAAATTATGCTCCTCAAAAAGCCATTGACGGAGTGAAGCATATTGAGTTGAAACAGTTCAGCGAAGACGGCGGAGATTTTATTGAACTTGGACGCATGAAGGAGGGAATGCTGAAAGACATTCCTGAATTTGAAGTACAGCAGATAAATTATTCTCTCATGCTCCCGGGGGTAATAAAAGCCGCGCACGTGCATAAACTGCAGGACGATGTATGGTTTGTGCCGCCACAGCAGAGGCTTGTCGCTGGGCTTTTAGACGTACGCGCGGAGTCGCCTACCAAAGGTTTTGTGATGCGCGTTGTGCTTGGCGGGCACAAGTCCCGCCTCCTTTTTATTCCGCGCGGCGTTGCGCACGGATGCGCAAACCTTACCCGTTCTGAAGTGATCATCTTTTATTTTTCAAACCGGCATTTCACGCCGGATCCATCCTCATGCGACGAATTCCGATTGCCATGGAATATTTTCGGGAAAGAGTTCTTTACGATGACAAAGGGTTAACAGGCGAAAGGTATGGGAGTATTTTTTTCTTCTCTTATCGCACTATCTCTCCTTACGGTGGGAATGAGCGCCGGTATGCATCCTCTGCTTCGTGTGGTTTTTGCGGTTTTTATTTTGTGCGCTAACAGCGCGCTTTGGAGTTCTTTTGTGGCGAAGCTTTTGGGAAAGCGGTATTCGCGCTTTTTTTTGTTTCTGCTTGGCATTGGCTATAACATTTATTTTTTTGCGTTTTTAAGCTCCGCCTTTTTGGTACTGTATAAGTTTAATGTTTCTATCTTTTCTTTTGTTCTTTTTTTAGGCACGCTTATAAACGGTATTTTGGGTATTTTAAGCAAAGAGGCGATTTTTTTGCCTCCACGCCATTTTTGGAAAAGTTTATTTTTGAAATGCCGTTCTTTTTTTCTTGAAATAAACCCGCTGCGGGTTTTTGTTTTCGTGCTTTGCGCGGAAATCGCGATTGTTACTATCGCCAAGTTTCAGACATTCAAAATTATTTTTTCCCCGTGGGAGATGCTTCCGGGCTTTTTGGTATATGTTGTTGGGTTGTTGACGCTTCTCATTTTCTGTTTCATATTCTTTTTGAAAGACACTTCTTCTGCGCGTGTTTTTGTGTTGTGCGCGATTATTCTTCATTCTTTTGTTCTGCATTTTTATATTCCGGGAGTATACCGATTTCCTTTTGGCATGGATCAGTTGAGACATGTTGCGTCTGAAGAAAAGATTCTTGCGCAAGGAAGTATTCCGCCGGTGCTTTTCGGAGGCGATGTTTCGTATGTGCGTATTGGGCCGATGAATGTGCCTGAAGTTTTGATAGCCGGCAATAAAACTTCTTACGGCGCTCTGTGGGCGCAAAATATTATGGCGCATTATATAACAGGTGCGCCTCTTTTAGCGATAGAATTGTGGCTCGGATTTATTTTGTGGTCTTTGTTTATTCCTTTGTTTTTGTATTTTCTTTTTGGGTTTATGGCGCGGTCAGCGCGATATCGCCTGCTCGGCGCATTTTTTGCGAGTTTGTTCTTTTCGTTTCAGATGTATGGAGCTATTGGTCTTCCTATCGGCGTGAATTTTGCGTTCTTTGCGCTGTGCGTCGCATTTTGGTTCGCCTTTATGAAGTATGGCGGGAAAAAATTGCTTGCGTTTTGTCTGTTTTTAAGCACGCTTTCTTATTTTGGATATATTGTTTATGCGATTGCAAACGTACTTTTATTTTTGTATGCGATTTATTTCAGAACGGCTTTGCGCACGAACGCGCGACCGGCTTTCAGGAGAATATTTTTAGGATTTTTTGCGGTTTTTGAGCTTGCGTTTATAGCGCTTTTAGAGCGGTTTGGAAGTCCAATGAGCGCATTGCGCGAAAGCGCGCTCTATGCCCCAACTGCTCACGCGAAGCTATTTTTTCAGGAATTTGTTCTCCGCAATTTTTTTGGTGCGGGATCTGTGTTGAAACGATCTCCCGCGCTTCAAGACAGCCTTTACTTTATTGGGCAGAGCGCGCAAAGCTTGACTGACGTTTTTTTGCTCCGCGGCGTTTTTATGATAAAAATTATGCTTATCGCTTTAAGCGCGTTTTCGGTGTTTGGTGTTCTGCTTATTTTCGCGCATCGTAGAAAAAAAACTCTTGAAGGGGTTGATCAAAATCTTTTTTTTGCAAGCGCTTATTTTCTTGTGCTTTTTTTGGGGAATGTAGCGGTTTCATGGTATTTTTTTTCAGGCATACACCTTTTGGTTGAACGCATGGATTTAATCATCTCGCTCCTGTTGATCTGTACGCTGTTGTACGGGTTTATTTATTCTTGCGGGAAAACAAGCGGCCGCAGAAAACGATATTACTCCATCGGCGCAACGATTTTTTTTACCGTTGCCATGCTTTCAGCTTATACATCCGGCCCGAGGTATGCCAGCCGCGTTATCCCGGAGCATCTTACCGCAATGCACTATGTGTACGAGGACATGGCAGAACGTAATGCGTTTGACGACTGCGTGCTGGGCGACCACGTGCCCTTGTTGGTACTTGAGGTGATCTCAAAAGGAGAGCTGATTAACGGGAATTTTCCTCTACAGTATAACTTGATTAACCCCGAGCGTGGAGAAACTTTTTTAAAAACATTTACGACCGGAAAGCTAGGGGCAATGAAAGCAACCATGCAAAAGCTTGGTTTTGAAAGCTGTTATTTTGTGCTTGAAGATCGGTTTATGTCAAAATGGTCTTTGCTCGCTTTTCGCCACTTACTTGGCGAGCCGCGAAAATTTGGAGAGAGAGTATTTATTTGGAAAATGAGAAAACATGAAATATAACATTTTTTACTTTGCTTTCGGAGTACGTTTTGGTTTATATTTACTGGACCCACTGATTAAACCCTAATTTTGTGCTATCATAGGCGAATGAACATAACAACACTCAAACAACACCCAAAGATATTTACTCGTCTATTCGGCATAGAACCCAAAAAGTTTGCAGATATTTTGCCAGAGTCCGTCCAGTCACCGAAAGCGTGTTTGACTTTCCCGCCAAGAACGCCGACCTTTCAGAAGAAGAAATCTTGAAATTAGTCGTTGACGCCACGGAACAGAGAACAGAACGAAGACAAAAGGGTTGCGGCTATTCCGCATAACACCCGCCACAACAGGCTGCGCATCATCGTAGAACATGTGTTTGCCTCGCTCAAAGCACATCGTATTCTCTCTGATCGTTTCCGCGGCGCGCTCATCAATTATCACAGCTACTTCTTAATCGTCTTTCGGTTTGCGCAACTTCGCGAGAGCCTGATCCATTGATGGGACGGGGAACTTGCGAGGTCGTGCAGATGTTTAATCAGTGGGTCTAGTAGAAAAAATAGCCAAAGCCCTCGGCGTGCCGGTGGCGGAATTGTTTAAATAAAAATATGGAAAAGAGCATAAACCATTGGACACAATTAAGCATTGAATACGCAAGTCAACGGAGCTACTTGGATGATCTATTTCAGGTATATCCAACAATTCCAGATGGAATACGCGAACCAAACGGCGAACTTTGGAAGAGCGTAGAAAGGGCATTTGAAAAGCGGGACAATGTTGTGCTTATGAAAAATCTTTTGAAACTAGATTTGTTTCCGATTAAAGATTCTTATGTTGCTTACCTAAAACGAGACAAAACTGCATTAGAGCGAAACCCCGCAACTTCTGCTCGGCTTTCCGGACGATTATATGAAATGGGGCTTGATAAGATTTTTGCTCGTTGTTCTGAACCGAAGGAAACAAATCGACAAATTGGTCCGCTTTTCAAACGCTGGCTTAACAAAAAAACATTAGGAATTCAGCCGGTAAAACTCGATGAATTTTTGAAAGCAAAAGAAAACGCCGTTTTGGATGCCAACGATGCGGAAATGATGGCTTTTGCGCATGAACATCTGAACTACAAACACAATAAGGGGCTGGACTTTATTGGTCGCTTCAACGGAAAGTATGTTATTGGTGAAGCAAAGTTTTTGACCGACTTCGACGGACATCAAAATGCTCAATTTAACGATGCCATTGCGACAGTAAAAGCAAAGGGCGTAAAAGCGATAACCGTCGCAATTCTTGACGGCGTTCTTTATATTGAGGGTAAGAATAAAATGTACAAAGATATTACACAGGCAAGCTCAAAAAAGAAAATATTATGAGTGCGCTTGTTTTGCGCGAATTTCTCTATCAAATATAGATGTTATGTTTATCACTTATGACAATAAAAAACATGAGAAAGATATTCTCGAAAAAACTTCGAGAGCAGAA
>Ga0075956_120_pt1 | contig 19528 bp, 29 predicted proteins | sample RifGroA2_FD_68050 | JGI IMG/M metagenome (GOLD analysis project Ga0075956, IMG submission 68050) | Parcubacteria bacterium GW2011_GWA2_44_12 | reverse complement strand
CATTCTGACATACGGTTTTCGCGGAGAAGCGCTTGCAAGCATTGCAAGCGTGAGCGACTTTATGATTATAAGCAAACTACAAGAGCGTATCCATGGCTACGCTCTCACCCTGAAGGAAACACACCACAAAGAAGCTCACACCACGCCAACAATCAAGCCTTCAGCCGCAAACGATGGAACAACGATTGTGTGCAAAAATTTATTCTCTAATATTCCCGCGCGGCAAAAATTCCTGAAATCTGATGCGGTAGAATTCTCGCACATTTTGGACACCTTCATTCCGCTTGCGATGATTCATCCGGAAACAGAATTCACCCTCACTCATAACCATAAGATTATCAACCGCTTAGAACGCGGAGGAAGCTTTCGCGCCCGCATTGCTGAACTTCTTGGCAAACATTTTTTTTCAACGCTCATTCCCCTCCGCTTTGAAACAGACGATTACAAAATAAACGGCTATATCAGCGCGCCCGAACATGCGCAGGAAAAATCAAAGCATCAGCATATTTTCATTAACAAACGCCCGGTAAAAGACTTTCTCATTCTGAAAGCATGTAAAACAGCATTTTCAAATCTCATTGCGGAGTTATTGAACGGGCAATCAAAGGCGTGCTCCCGTCATTCTCTCCTTCTTCGCTCGCCCATACCCATACAATATTTGAGAATGAACAGAAAAGCAAATTCTTCAACAGCAAATCAACCCCCTACAGAACTGCTTCACCTTTTTCTCTGAATAAAACACCAATCGCTTTATTTCAGGAAAGAATGAGTTATCAGGATGCAACGGAAACGAGCGTATCTTTCGGGCAACCGCCGCCACGCGAGGATATGCAACAACAATGGCGGCTGATTACACAGCTTCACCGTTCATATATTTTAATTGAGAACGAGAAAGGGCTCCTTCTCATTGATCAGCACGCCGCGCACGAGAGGATCAATTATGAGCGCATCGCAGAACAGATGGACGGAAATGACGCGGTACAAAAACAACTGCTCGCAGTTCCGCAAACCATTGAGCTCTCTCTCAAAGAAAAAAACCTCCTTACGGCGCACCTGCCTCATTTCAACGATATCGGTTTTGAACTTGAATTCTTTGGAGGGAACACTGTGTTAGTACGCGCTCTTCCTCTTTCTCTTCGGACGAGTGAGCTCCCCGCGCTTATTCGCAATTTGCTGAATGACCTTAGCGGAGAAAGCGCGGAATGCGAAAATACAACAGACGAATTAAAAGAAAAAACAAAGCGCGTCCGCCGCACATTGCTTTATGCGCTTGCCTGCAGGAGCGCGGTTATGTTTGGGGACGTACTATCAGAAGAAGAGCAAAGAGCGCTTGTGAGCGAGCTTGCAAAGACAAAAAACAACCAATCGTGCGTTCATGGGAGGCCAACTTCATACCAAATCAGCCTAGACGATCTTGCAAAGTGGTTTAAGAGAAAATAATGTTTATAGGACTTACGTATTTTAAAAACCCTCATACTCCCGCATGATGAGCTGGGAGTTAATTTGTTTTATTGTTTCAATCACAACGGATACAACAATCAACAGGCTCGTTCCGCCAATCACCACGTTTAAATTTGAAGAACCCTGCATAAGCAAAGGAAGAACCGCAATCACCCCGAGAAAAACCGCGCCGGTAAAAACAATCCTATTGGTAACTTTCGCAAGGTAGTCGCGCGTTTCGCTCCCCGGGCGGATTCCCGGAATAAACCCTCCTTGCTTCTGTAAATTTTCCGCAACTTGCTCCGGGTGAAAAATAATTGCCGTATAAAAATAGGTAAATCCAAACACTAAAACAAAATATAAAATGCCGTAAATCAGCCGGTTTTGAAATGTGGTAATAATAAAATTTGATGCTGACGCTATCCACTGCGTACGCGCATGAGAAAAAAACTGGGCTAAAAGAGGCGGGAAAAGGAGCAGAGAAATTGCAAAAATAATCGGGATCACCCCCGCCTGATTAATACGAAGCGGTAAATGTGTTTGATTACCGCCGTATGTTTTGCTCCCGTGCGTAAGCCGTGCGTATGAAACAGGGATATTCCTCTGCCCTTCAGTAATATAAATAACTGCCGCAATAATAATGAGCGCGAGCACAAGAAAAATAATATAGCTCGTCAGCACTGAATGGTCTACATTATAATCAGCAAGCGCCTGCGCAATACTTCGCGGAATACTGGAAATAATACCCGCAAAAATAAGGAGCGAAATGCCGTTGCCCACTTTACGCTCTGAAATCAGCTCGCCAAGCCACATCAAAAATAAACTTCCGGCGGTAATGCTTATGATTGCAGTTAAAAGCTGAAACAAAGAAATACTGCTTAAAAATCCCGCCGCTCCCCCGGAATTTCTCCCCAAAAATACAAGCGTTCCATACGCCTGCAAAGCCGCAAGCGGAAGGGTGAGCAAACGAGTCCATTGGTTAATTTTTTGTCTCCCATACTCGCCTTCCTTTGAAAGATCCTCAAGGCGCGGGACGATCATCGTCAAAAGCTGAAAAATAATTGAGGAGGTAATATAAGGGCCAACCCCAAGCATCACCACAGAAAATGTTTCCAAGCCGCCACCCGTAAAAATATTTAACAATCCGGTGAACTGGTTGCCCCGCAAAAATTCCTTGACAGCAGATGAATCAATGCCCGGAACCGGAATATGCGCAACAAGACGAAAAATCAGGAGCATTAAAAAAACAAAAATAATATCATTCCTGATGTCGCGTGCTTTCCAAATTTGACTCAATTTATTATTCCTCATACAAACATGGTACACACATGCAAAACTTATTGTTTCTCTGTGCGCGTGCTCTTTTTCTTTGCCATATTGCCATCGCCTGTTTGCGCTTTCGTGCCAATAACCTGCACCCGCCCGCCCGCGTTCACGATATCGCGCAAAGCTTTTTCTGAAAATCCATGCGCTTTAATGGTGAACTTTTTATGAATTCCCCCATCGCTTAACACTTTTATTCTCCCGTGATTTGCCGAAAGCAGACCCGCTTTAAATAATTTTTTTGGTGTTATAAACTCCCCTTCTGGAAAGACCTTATCAAGAGCGCCTAAATTCACCACGGCGTGCTTTGCCTGATTGCTTAAAAAAGATTTAAACTTCGGTAACTTAGAAAAAAGCTGCTGTTTTAATGATCTCTGTGTAAGGCCCTTTGTGCCTCCTGAACGAGCTTTCTGCCCCTTCAACCCTCTTCCAGAGTACGTGCCTCGCCCGCTTCCATTGCCTCGTCCGACTCTTCTTGAGCGTTTCTTTTCACCCTGCGCATGTTGTAATGAATGAAGTGTAATTGCCATACAATTTTTATACTCCTGCCGCCTCTGCCGGCGCCGCTTCTCTCTGTTCGGCTCTCGGTTGAGCAGAAACAAAGGGCTTTTTCAGGCTTGCAAAAGCTTTGAGTACCGCTTTTGCATTATTTACTTTATTATTCGTTCCTAAAATTTTACTCACAATATTGTTTACTCCGGCCAAATCGCACATCATGCGCACAACGCCTCCAGCCTTCACTCCTGTTCCGTGTTTTGCCGGCTTCATCAGAATTCTCGCCGCATTAAACTTCACCAAAACTTCATGGGGGATCGTTTCGTTCACAAGAGGAACAACAATGAGATTCTTTTTTGCAACATTTGTCGCTTTATTCACGGCAATACTCACGTCAGCGCCTTTGGCAACGCCAACCCCAATTTTACCTTTATGGTCGCCAACTGCAACAGTAGCCCGAAAACGCATTCTTTTGCCACCAGCCATAACTCTCGTAACGCGGGCAAGATCAATAATCGCAGAATCAATGTCGTCCTGCGGCATAGCATCTTTTCCTTTTTTAAAATTATTCATTGGTTTTGCCATACGCTTGTAACCGATATTAGTGATTAAAACTCAAGCCCACTCTTTCGCGCCTCGTCAGCAAGGCTTTTCACTCGTCCATGGTACTTGTAGCTTCTTCTATCAAACACGACGGTTTTAATGCTCGCGGCGAGCGCCTTTTTTGCAATATCTTCACCAACCTTCGCGGCGCGTTCGCTTTTTGGCCCGCTTAATTTTAAATCATGCGCGCTGACAATAACTTTTCCGACTGTATCATCAACTACCTGCGCATACATGTGGGCATTTGAACGGAAGACTGACAAACGCGGCCTCTGCGCGGTGCCGGATATTTTTGCCCGAACGCGCGCTATGCGCCTGCCGCGATTCCCGTTTCTCTTTTTTAAATCACATTTCTTCATACGTTCATGTTTTAAATAAAATTTTGCGCTCGTTATCCTGAAGACGATTTCACCTTCTTGCCAACCTTTTGCTTTACAATTTCGTCTATATATTTAATGCCTTTTTTCTTATAAGGATCCGGCCGCTTAAATCTCCTGACTTCCGCCGCCGTTTGGCCGACTTTCTGCTTATCAATGCCGCTGATAGTCAGAATATTCTTTTCAACTTGAACTTCAATCCCTTCCGGAATTTTATAAATGACTGTATGAGAGAATCCGAGCCATAATTCTAAATCTCTTCCTTTCAATGCCGCTTTATAACCAACGCCGTTTATCTCAAGCTTTTTTTCAAATTTCTTTGTAACCCCTAAAATTGCATTCGTCAAGAGCCGATGATATGTGCCCCATAACGCATACAGTGAACCCGTCTGCTCGCGATAAAGCACGCTCACATATCCTTTTTTTTCCTGATCAAGCTTCAAAAATAAGGGTACCGCAAGCTGAAGCTCGCCTAAGGGGCCTTTTACTGTTGTAAGATTATCTGCTTCTGCCGTGATCTCAACATTTTGAGGAATTTGAATTGGTTTTTTTGTAATACGCGACATATAGTTTAATACACTTGAAACAAAACTTCTCCGCCGAGTCCTTTTTTCTTTGCTTCTTTATTCGTCATCAGCCCCGCCGAGGTAGAAACGATTGCTGAACCGTATCCATTCAAAACAACCGGTAATTTTTTCTTCCCTAAATACACGCGCCGCCCCGGCCTGCTGACTCTGTCTAACCCGCGAATCCAAGAAGATTTATCTGCATTATATTTCAGCGCGATGATAATCTCTCTGTCAGTTTTTTCGCCCCGTTCTTTCACTTCTCCAATCCAGCCGCACGCGTGCAATACCTCAACCACAGCGGCCTTGGCACGTGAATAAGGAATGGATGTATGCGTTTTGCCCGCCATGTATGCGTTTCGTATTCGTGTGATCATGTCGCTGATTGGGTCTGTCATAGTGGTAGTGTTATGCAAAAATATATAAATAATCAGGAAGTGCCGCTTACGCTTACCAGCTTGATTTGCGCACCCCGGGAAGCCTTCCGTTATCTGCCATTTCCTTAAAACAAATTCGGCACAGTTCAAATTTTCGCAAGCACGATCTTCCTTTTCCGCATCTCCAACATCTCCTCACGATCCGTGTAGAAAATTTTGGCTTTCTGTTTGATTGTGCAATTTGCGCTTTTGTAGCCATAGTAATAATAAAAGAATCTTACCGTTTTTTAGCGACCTTCCTCCGAGGGGGTTTCTTCACCGGATCAACATCGTCTTTAAAAGGAAAACCGAGTTCTTTTAAAAGCGTAAACCCAAGGACATTATTCCCGGCAGTCGTGCTGATCGCAATTTCAAGCCCGTGGAGACGGTCAACTTCTTCCGGGTTAATTTCAGGGAAAACAATATGTTCTTTCACTCCGATTGCCACATTGCCCCTGCCATCCATGCTTGATTGGCTGATTCCACGGAAATCTCTCACGCGCGGCAATACAATATGAATCAGTTTTTCAACAAAATCATACATGCGCCTGCCGCGAAGCGTTACTTTCATTCCTACGGTCATTCCTTCTCTGATTTTAAATGCCGCAATGGACTTTTTTGCCCTCATCTTCACCGGCTTTTGTCCTGAAATCTGCGTGAGTGTGTGGCTCACAATATCCATAAACCGATCATCTTTCAATGCTTTGCCAATCCCTGCGTTGATGACAACTTTTTCAATACGCGGAACTTCATTGTCATTCTTCAAAGCGAATTCCGTTCTGATCTTTGGAACTACTTCTTGAAGGTATTTTGTTCTTAAATTGTTCATAGTGTAGTATATTAGGTGAGTATTTCCTTGCACTTTTTACAAATCCGCGCCTTTTTCTTATCTTCTAAAATTTTAGATCCAATGCGAGTCGGCTTTGCGCAGTGCGGGCATATCACTTGCACATTTGAAACATGGAGCGGAGCAGAGTACTCCACTTTTTGTCCTTTTTCGTCCCGCTTTCGAGGCCTCAAATTTTTTATCATAGTATTCACGCCCTCAACCGACACGCGCATATACTTCGGAAATGCCTGCAGTACTTTCCCTGTTTTGCCATTATCTTTGCCTGCAATTACTTTTACGAGATCTCCGGTCTTAATTTTGAGCTTCACTTTTTCTTTTGCTTTCATACACATTAGTCCCGCGGGGCGGGAACCCTCTCTATTGAGGTTAAATTTAGATTACGCAGAAAAATTTTTCAAATTTCTCTGCGTAATTACAGCACTTCTGGGGCTAAAGAAATAACTTTTTGAAACCCTTTCTCTTTCAATTCTCGCGCAACGGGACCAAAAACGCGCGTGCCAAGCGGCTCTCGCGTTTTCCTATTAATAACAACCGCCGCATTTTCAGTAAAACGAATATACACGCCGTTTGTACGCTTTGTTTCTTTGGTAAGCCGCACCAAAACTGCATGCACAACCTGCCCTTTCTTGACGGGGGTACGCGGGGTTGCCTCAATCACGGAACACGTAACCACATCCCCAATGCGCGCATACCTTTTTTTATATCCTCCAAGCACGCGAATACAGCGAAGCCTTTTTGCGCCTGAATTGTCTGCGGATTTTAAAACTGATTTTACTTGAATCATAGAAGTTTAAGAAACAACAGCGCCAAGTCACCACATACCGTTTTTTATACTTCGGATGCATTTTCACGCGATCAACTCTTACCACGGCAGTTTTATCCATTTTTGTGGATATAATAGTACCCATAAGCCTGCGTTTTATAATCTTCTTTTCTTGTTCTTGATGCATATACTTTATGTGCCCTTAAGCGCAGTGAGAATTCGCGCAACCGTCCTTCGCGCTTTGCGAATATCTCTTACTGTCTTGAGTTGACCTTGAGAAACCTTAAAACGATACGATCCAAGCAATTCTTTTTGTTCGCTTAAAAGTTTCTCAAGTTCAGTTTTGCCCCGTAATTTTAAATCTTTAAACAGCATATTTTATCGTAAATTTAGTCCGCACCGGAAGCTTATACGCCGCAAGCCCCATCGCCTGCTTTGCGATTTTTTCAGCGACGCCATCCATTTCAAACAAAATTGTTCCCGGCTTTACCGCAACCACATAGTGATCAACAGCTCCTTTACCCCCTCCCATCGGTATTTCATTCCCTTTCGCCGTAACCGGCTTGTCGGGAAATATCCGGATCCAAACAGTGCCCCCTCGCTGGACAAAACGCGTCATCGCTCGCCGAGCGGACTCTATCTGCCGCGAGGTTATCCACCCTTCTGTAACTGCTTTCAAGCCAAACGCGCCAAAACTAATCCGGGTTTTTCTAGACGCAATTTTGCCGCCTGACGTTCCGGCTTTTTTGTGCCATTTTCTGTGTTTTACTTTTTTGGGGAGCAACATAATCAGTATATTATTCAGCTGTCTTTGACACCGATGAAAAAACATCTCCTTTATACACCCACACCTTAATTCCAATAACGCCGTAAATCGTTTTCGCAACGCCGCGGGCATAATCAATGTCGGCGCGCAAACTGTGGAGCGGCATGCTTCCGGATGTCAACATTTCACTGCGGGCAATTTCAGCGCCATTGAGCCTCCCGCCCATGATAATTTTGACCCCCTTGGCGCCGCCTTTCATAACCTGATCAATCCCTTTTTTCATCACTCTCCGAAAGGGAATTCTTCGTTCAATCTCCTGCGCCATTGAGCCAACCAAAATCTGTGACGACGTATTGGGCTTTAAAACTTCTTTGATAGTCAGCTGCACTTTCGTATTTTTGCCGGCAATAACTTCAATTTCTTTTTTCAGTTTCTCGCTTTTTACGCCGCCGCGCCCGATCACCACGCCGGGGCGGGCAACAAAAACAGTCAGCTCTATATCCTTGCCAAACCGTTCAATATCAATCTTTTCAACGCCTCCTTCTTTAAAATCCAGTTCAATTTTTTTCCGTATTCCATTATCCTCCCTTAAAAATCGCGCATACGCGCGCGTGCTAGAAAACCACCGTGAACACCACGTTTTATTGACTGCGATCCGAAATATTGTTGGATGAACTTTGTGTCCCATATAACTATGCGCTACTCGGTACTCCGGTGCTCTTTGGAGTCTTGTGAGTTACTTTTTTCTTGATCTCAAACATCTTTTTAATTTTTTTTACAGGATTCAGTGCTGAAGGGGAATTCCCTTTTTGAACGCGTGCCTCTGTCGCCTCATCTAATATAATCGTCACGTGCGATGTTCGTTTGCGAATCATTGCGGCTCTTCCAAAGGCGCGGGGCCTCCACCGCTTTAATGTTCGTCCGCCATCAGCACACACGCTCTTTATAAACAAATTTCCGGTGGGCAGATTAAAATTATGCTGTGCATTTGCAACAGCAGAATTTAACAGCTTCATAACCGCCACTGACGCTTTCTTGTTCATTATTGCAAGTTGCTCACGCGCGCTCTCTACCTTCATACCGCGAATCAGATCTAAAACCAACCGCACTTTTCGTGGCGACATTCTGAAATGTTTGAGATGAGCTTTCACTTCCATAGGATTGAAGAACGTGCGTTTACTTTTTTGCTTTCGCCTGGGCGGACACAACCTTTGTTTTTTCAGCACCCTGCACCTTTTTCTCTAATTCTCGCTGCATTTTACCTCCGTGGCGAAAAAATATCCTCGTAAGCGCGAATTCTCCAAAACGATGGCCTACCATTTCCTCAACAACGCTCACATTGATATGTTTTCTGCCGTTGTGAACTCCAAACGTAAATCCTACCATCTCCGGAACAATTGTGCAACTCCTTGACCAAATCAAAATTGGCTGAACAACTTGAGATGGAAGCTTGCCCGCTACCTTCTTTAATACTCGCGGATCAACAAACGGGCCTTTTTTTAACGACCTTGACATACAGTTTATCAAACTACTGCCGCTTTGATTTGCGGCGCTTAATAATTAAATGCGAATGGCGCTTATGCTTCTTGCGCGTTTTTACCCCATACGCTTTCTTGCCGTACACGTTTTTGGGACCTTTCAAGCCGATCGGCTGATGCCCTTCACCCCCGCCATGGGGATGATCAACCGGATTCATTGATTTTCCCGTAACAGTTGGGCGAACGCCACGATGCCTCATTCTCCCTGCCTTGCCTAAGCGCACATTCCTATACACGGCATTCCCCATTGCCCCGAGCGTTGCAGTGCAGTTGTCCGGCACAATGCGTATTTCTCCGGAAGGCAATTTCAATTGCGCTTTCCCTCCTTCCATTGATTGGATCATCGCATACATTCCCGCGCTTCGCGCGATCACGCCGCCTCTCCCAGACTCAAGCTCAATATTATGCACCATCATGCCGCTTGGAATGAGTTTCAACTGCATTGCATTGCCATCGCCTGCCCGGAAGACCTTTCGCGAGCTTATCACTTTATCTCCGACATTCAAATTTTCAGGCGCAAGAATGTACCTTTTTTCTTTATCCTCATATTCTAAAAGGGCAATATTCGCGGTGCGGTTTGGATCGTACTCTATCGCTATCACCGACGCTTCTATTTCATACTTATCTCTCTTGAAGTCCACCACACGGTAAAAACGCTTTTGCCTGCCGCCGATATGTCTCACGGTAATTTTCCCCTGCGCATTCCTTCCACCGGTCTTTTTTAAAATGCGCCGCAACTTCTTTTCCGGACGCTTTTTAGTCAATTTTGAAAAATCCAGCACACTTGCGCCTCTTCTGCCTGGGGTTGTTGGATTGTATTTCTTGATTGACATGGTTATATCGTAAATCTAAAGTCCCTTGCTTATACGCCTGAATACACATCAATGCGCTCGCCTTTAGGCAAAACAACCATAGCCTTTTTCCTTTTCTTCGTCCACCCTTGATTCTTTCCTCTTCCAACCTGCTTTCCAGCTTGATTGATGATTGCAACTTTTTGAGGCATAACGCCATACGCATTGTACACTGCTTTTTTGACTTCAATCTTATTTGCGCATGAGGCAACCACGAATACATAGGTTCCGTCAGATGCCGCAATTGTTGTTTTTTCTGTAACGTGCGGGCGCGTCAAAATTTTATAGGCATCTTTTGTGTCCCGTGCGGCGGCTTTTTCCTTAGAAACAATTTTATCTTCCTGTTTTTTGACTTTTTCTCCACTCTGCGGTACCGCTTGCTTTTCAGTGTCCTTCTTGTCTTTCAGCCTTGCTTTCTTTTGCTGACTCCACCACCCAAACTTAAAAGCCGAGCCTCTTTGGTCTTCTTTCTTGCCATTACTTTCTCTTTTACCAAATAATTTCATACGCTTTCTGAAGACTTCGCGATCATGTTCGTTACCGCGTCAACACCGCCTTCGGTTATGATAATATACTGTACAGAAAGAGCAGAAACAATACTCAAGCTGGAAGATCCGGAAATCTTCACTTTTGGAATATTACGCGCCGCACGCACAACACGCGAGACATCTTTCTCCACAACAATAAGCAACGATTCGCCGCGCGAGGGAAGCTTCTCAAGAATGCTCGCCATGCGCTTTGTTTTTATCTCCCCAAGCTCAAGTGTATCCAGTATCACCAGTTTATTGTCCTTTACTCTATCGCTCAAAACCATTGCAAGCGCTTTTTTTTTCATTTTTTTATTTATCTTGAGCGCAAAATTTCTGTCCCGCGATGGACCAAACGTAACACCGCCGCCTTTCCATAACGGCGACCGAATTGAACCATGACGAGCTCTTCCAGTTCCCTTCTGTTTCCACGGTTTCCTTCCGCCGCCGCGCACTTCCGCGCGCGTCTTCGCGTGAGCAATCACTGGCCGCGCATACGCCATGCTTGCAACCACAACCTGCCTCACCAGCGACTCGTTCATCGGAACATCAAAAACATCAGAACGAAGCTCCTTTTCGCGCACGTGTTCGCCTTGCTGATTGTAAAGAGGAATTTTCATTCACGTATAATCATCAGTAAACTGTTGCGCACTCCCGGCACAGCTCCTTTTACATAAATTTCTGATGTTTCCGAGTTAATTTTAACAATCTTTAAATTTTTTATGGTAACTCTTTGTGCGCCCATTCGCCCAGCCATTTTTCGCCCCTTAAAAACGCGCTGGGGGCCTGTGCTTCCAATACTTCCGGGAGAACGAGATTGATCTTTATTGCCATGAGTTGCCTTCTGCCCTGCGAACCCATGCCGTTTCACTACTCCTTGAAATCCTTTCCCCTTGGAAGTACCAATCACATCTACAATATCTCCAAGTTCAAACATAGACGCTTCTAAAGTATCCCCAACAGTAAACGCTCCCGCGTGTTCTGCGCTCACTCTCACTTCTCTCACGTACGCAAGACCGCGCCCTTTTAAATGCCCCAAGAGCGGCTTGACGACTTTCTTTTTCTCTTGAAATCCAACTTGCACTGCCGTATATCCATCTTTTTCGTCAGTTTTTACATGCGTTACAAAACACGGACCTGACCGAATCACGGTTACTGGAATAACGCGTCCTTCTTCAGAAAAAATCTGCGACATGTATAATTTTTTCCCTAAAATGAATTTCATAATGAACCCTAAATTACCAAAATGTAGGGGGCGCCCGCCGCAGGCGGGGCGCCCCCTACACGTATGCACTTGAAACTGATAAGCTCACATTTTAATCTCTATATCAACACCAGCGGGCAAACTTAAATTCGTTAACGAGTCAATCGTTTGCGGTGTTGGGTCATAAATGTCAATCAGCCGTTTATGCGTTCTCATCTCATACTGCCTGCGCGCATCTTTATGCACAAATGTTGAACTCAATATGGTAAACTTCTGCTTTTCCGTAGGAAGCGGCAGAGGGCCAACTACATCGGCTCCGCTACGCTCCGCGGTTTCAATAATCGTACGTGTTGCCTGATCAATGATACGATGATCATACGCCCGAATCCGAATGCGAATTCTGGTCCGCTCATCCTCCTGCTTCACCTTTTGCACCTTTCCTTTTGATTCACCATGCAGATCGTTGCCGCCTTCAACCTCTTCCTCCTTGATTTCCGATGCAGTGCTTACGGTCGGCTTCTTTCGCACAGATCTCGCAGAAACTTTCTTTTTTGGAGCTTTGGCGCCCTTTGCAGAACTCTTTCTCTTACCCATATCTCCTGCCTCGGTTGCAACTGCCTCGCTTTTCGCATTCACCTCTAATTGTGCATCTGCTGTACTCATTTCAAATGTTCTACTCTCCTTTACAAAGGCTACAAAAAAGGGAGGGAGAGAACTGCCTCTCACCGTCCTTTTCGTTGAGTTATTTAATAATCTTTACCACAACTCCCGCGCCAACAGTTTTTCCGCCTTCCCGAATTGCAAAACGCTGTTTTTCTTCAAGCGCAACCGGAACAATGAGCTTCACTTTTAAATTTATTGTATCACCAGGCATTACCATCTCGACACTCTCTGGCAATAACACTTCTCCCGTTACATCCGTGGTTCTCATGTAAAACTGCGGTTTATAACCTTTGAAGAATGGCGTATGCCGCCCCCCTTCATCTTTGCTCAAAATATATACCTCCGCCTCAAATTCAGTATGAGGTGTTACCGTTCCCGGCTTTGCAAGAACCTGCCCGCGTTCAACATCATCTTTCTTGGTTCCGCGCAGTAACAAACCCGCATTATCTCCGGCTTGGCCCCTATCAAGAGTTTTATTGAACATTTCAATGCCGGTAATCACGGTCTTTGACGTTTCACGCATCCCCACTATTGCCACCTCGTCATTCACATTCACAACGCCACGCTCAATTCTTCCTGTAATCACCGTGCCTCGTCCCTCAATTGAAAATACGTCTTCAATGGGCATCAAAAACGGCTTATCAATGTCTCTCTCCGGAATGGGGATATATGCGTCTACTGCGGCAATAAGATCCAAAATTGGCTTTGCATGCACAGGGTCCGCCGGATTTTCAAGCGCTTTCAATGCAGATCCGCGGATAAAGGGAATCTCGTCCGCTGGAAATTCATACTTTTTAAGAATATCTTTCACCTCTTCTTCCACTAAATCAATCATGAGTTCGTCTGCCATGTCCACCTTGTTCAAAAATACAACCATATAGGGAACGCCTACCTGTCGGGCAAGCAAAATATGCTCCTTTGTTTGAGGCATCGGCCCATCAGCGGCGGAAACTACTAAAATAGCTCCGTCCATTTGCGCTGCGCCGGTAATCATGTTTTTAACGTAATCAGCATGACCGGGACAATCAACGTGCGCATAATGACGCGTGTCAGATTCATACTCAACATGGGCTGTCGCAATAGTAATACCGCGCGCTTTCTCTTCAGGGGCATTGTCAATTTGATCCACGCCTTTATTCTGCGCAATCTTGCCGGCCTTTAAGAGAACGCTCAAAATCGCCGCGGTGAGTGTTGTTTTTCCGTGGTCAACGTGCCCGATAGTACCAATATTTATATGAGGTTTTGACCGATTAAATTTTTCCGCCATTTTTACAATGATGAGATGGCCTCTCTAAAAATTAAGAGAGTTTTGCCCAGCCACTCCTTAAAATAATTGATAAATAAACTAAATGCTAAAAAATTTTTAAAATTTATACCTCTTCCGTCGGTTCTAAATAATACAGATCGCCCGCTGTATCAGGATCTTCCGGCTCTTCGTCAACAGATCCTGCAAAATCAATGTCCTCGTACGTATCTTTTGGAAACGTAAACGGGTTGCGCCCGCTTGCTTCACTTCCCGATGAAGGCGCACGTACCGCTTCAGGTGCTGACTCCGCTCCAGTTTTTGACCGATTTATACTATCTGAAATCTCCCTGTCTGTCAAGAATTTTTCCTCGTAAGGTTCACTCTTTTTATTGCCCTCTGCATGTTTGCTGTTTATTCTTTGGGCGGCACTCCCAAGCTCAATAATACGTTCAAACTCGTCTAAACCTAAAACTACAACATTTCTTCCCGCGGTGTTATCAATCACCACAATCGTTTTCGCAATTTTACGAGCTAATTTGTTGATGCGTTCAATATCGTGCGGCAACATAGAATTATTTAGAATTACTTAATTTTCCCTTCCTTAATTTGCTCGGTAATAGCGTGCGGAACAGGATCGTAGCGCTCAAATTCCATGGTGTATGAAGCCCTTCCCTGCGTCATAGAGCGAAGCTCTGTCGCGTATCCGAACATTTCCGCAAGTGGAACCAGCGCAACAATGTTTTTCATCGTTCCCCGATCAATCATTTCTTGAATTTGCCCGCGCTTTGAATTCAAATCCCCTATCACGTCCCCCATAAAATTTTCCGGGGTAATGACTACAATTCTCATGACCGGCTCTAAAATAACAGGGCTTGCTCGCCTTGCCGCCTCCTTGAACCCAATAGAACCCGCTATTTTAAACGCGGCCTCTGAAGAATCAACCTCATGATAGGTACCATCAAACACGGTCACTTTTGCTGAAATAATCGGGTACCTGGCAACAATGCCTCCGGCCATAGCCTCTTGCACGCCTTTTTGAATTGGGCCAATATATTCTTTAGGAATCACGCCCCCCTTAACCGCATCCACAAATTCTAGCCCCACCGCATTTTTATCTTCACGCGGTTCAACGCGCAACCAACAGTGTCCGTACTGCCCTCTTCCTCCTGATTGGCGAATATACTTTCCTTCTGCTTCGGCAGATGCCGTAATTGCTTCTTTATATGCTACTTGAGGAGCGCCAACATTTGCACCTACTTTAAATTCACGCTTCATGCGGTCAACAATAATCTCCAAATGCAGTTCTCCCATACCCGCGATAATCGTCTGTCCTGTTTCTTCATCAGTTCTCACCTTAAACGTCGGATCCTCTTCGGTGAGCTTTCCAAGCGCAATCCCCATCTTTTCCTGATCCTGTTTCGTTTTTGGCTCAATGGCAACTGAAATAACCGGATCTGGAAACGTAATGCTCTCTAAAAGTATGGGAAACCCTGGGTCGCAAATAGTATGCCCCGTAGTGGTATCTTTAAGTCCGACAGCGGCGGCAATGTCACCCGCATGCACTTCAGAAATATCCTCGCGATGATTTGCGTGCAACATAACAATTCGCCCGATGCGTTCCTTGTTTTCTGTTGATGCGTTTAACACATACGAACCCGCCTTTAAAACCCCGGAATACACTCTAAAAAAAATCAGCTTGCCAACAAACGGGTCAGTCGCAACTTTAAATGCCAGCCCCACAAAGGGGCGGGAATCGTCAATCGGAATGGGGGTCTTTTTTCCAATATCTTTCGGATCCATGCCCATAATAGGCGGTACATCAAGCGGTGAAGGCAGATAATCAACCACTGCGTCTAAAAGCTTCTGAACACCTTTATTTTTTAAGGCTGATCCGCATAAAACCGGTATGATATCGTACGCAATAACTGCTTTGCGCAAAACGCTTTTCAATGCGTCTTCTGAAATTTCTTCTCCGCTCACAAATTTTTCTAAAAGCGTTTCGTCGTTTTCAGCGATCTTTTCAATCAGCTCCGCGCGGTATTTTTCTGAAAGTTCTTTCATGTCTTGAGGGATCTCTTTTTCCTCAATGTCGGTTCCAAGATCGTTGGTATAACTATAGGCTTTACGATTCAAGAGGTCTATAATACCTTGAAATGAATCTTCAGCGCCGATGGGAAGCTGAATCGGATAGGCATTTGGGGAAAGCCGATCCCGGATTGCCGCAAGGTCGGCATAGAAATCCGCTCCAGTTCTGTCCATCTTATTAATGAAGCATATACGCGGTACTTTATATTTATCCGCCTGATGCCACACGGTTTCAGACTGCGGTTCAACCCCGGCAACTCCGTCAAATACCACCACTCCTCCATCAAGCACGCGCAGGGATCTTTCAACTTCAACGGTAAAATCAACGTGACCAGGGGTATCAATAATATTAATCCGAGATTCTCCAAAACGCTCTGTTTTCCAAAAGCATGTCGTTGCGGCGGCGGTAATGGTTATGCCTCTTTCTTTTTCCTGCTCCATCCAGTCCATCGTTGCTTCTCCATCGTGAACTTCCCCAATCTTATGAGTTTTCGCCGTATAATATAAAACGCGCTCCGACACGGTTGTTTTTCCCGCATCTATATGCGCGATAATGCCGATATTTCTTGTTTTTTCTAAAGGATATTGTCGTGGCATAGCTAAAAAATAGCAACTCTTAACGAGCAAAATGAGCGAACGCCCTGTTTGATTGAGCCATTTTCTCAACATCTTGGCGTTTTTTAACCGCGGACCCCTCTCCATTTAACGCCGCAAGAATTTCAGCCTGAAGCTTCACTGCCATCGCCGCTCCTTTACGCGCTTTTGAGGCGCCAATAAGCCAGCGGAAGCCAAGAGTAAGTTTTCTGTCTCCCTTCACCTGATATGGAATCTGGTAATTCGCCCCGCCGACTCTTCGCGATCTCACCTCAACATAGGGCGCAATATTCTTCATTGCCTTGTTAAAAATTCCAAGCGGGTCCTGCTTTGTATTTTGACGGATCAAATCAAACGCGGTATATACAATTTTCTGCGCAACTGATTTCTTGCCGTTTTTCATGATGTAATTAATAAACTTGGCAATGGTTTTACTTTGATATTTTGGATCTGGTTTTATATCGCGCTTTGGCGCTGGTTTTCCTCTCATAGATTTAAAAAATTGAACATTAAGCTGTTGTTGTTTTACTTTCTTTTGGTTTTTTCACTCCATACAGGCTCCTGCCGCGCTTTCTCCCCTCAACGCCAAGGGTGCCGTACACCCCGCGCACAATGTGGTACCGAACTCCTGGTAAATCTTTTACGCGTCCGCCGCGTATCATCACAATTGAATGTTCTTGCAGATTATGCCCCACGCCTGGAATATATGCGGTTACTTCATAGCCATTGGAAAGCCGCACCCTCGCAATCTTGCGGAGCGCAGAATTCGGTTTTTTTGGCGTTGTGGTTGTTACTTTAACGCACACGCCGCGTTTGAACGTACATCCTTTTTGCAAAACCACGCGCTTTCTTGATTGCGGATTATATACCGACATAAGCGCCGGCGCTTTGGTTTTTTTCACTATTTTTTTTCTGGGCTTTTTAATTAATTGTTGGATTGTTGGCATGGATATGGATATAGAGTAAACACAAATTATATATGTGGAAGAAGAAGCAAAAAAAACATCTTTAACACATGTAAAGACGGTGCCAATCGTAACATACATTTAACTGTCGGTCAAATTTTTGCACGCGACCATAATATAATGACAAAGTTTAGCAGTATCTAGGATGTAAAAAAATAACCACAGTGTCTATAATATCTTATCAGTACCTTTTTGGGGTATAAAATTCCCTTCGTCAAGATCTATATAGCCAAGAATAAATGAAGGAGGAAGCATTGCATCATATACGATTTCAACTCCTTCCGCGCCAAAAAATTTTCCTTCCGTCAGGTGTAATTTGGCTATAATCGTACACATCTGGCAAATTATTACCAGCAAGTTTTTTAGCTTTCCACCTCTCTTCGCCATGATACCATTTCAAAAAATCCAAAAATTCTTGTGAATCTTGTGGTGGGTTATCAATATCAAAATTGACGCGGTGAATTTCTTTGTCATCTGCTTCGTTGGGCGAGCCATCATTTGGAAAGAAAAAAAGTGAGTCTGGCATTGATCCTTTTGGCATATATTTTTTATGTAACCGAGCCAATCATCCGTTGAACGAAATTTCATAAGCCCCATGTGGCAATGTCGACGGATCTGCCTTATATCCTTTTTCTGCTAATTCTTTTATTACTTTTTCTTTCAAGCTTGATTCAATTTCAAAATATTTTTCAAGAGCCTTTCTACGCCATTCGTCAATAGTCTTTACATCCTCGTCAATTTTTAACCAATCTTCATCTTTTTTCTCTTTGTCATATTTTTCTGTGAGACGATATACATGATACTTGCCAGTATTATGTCCATACTCATTATGATGCGGAAATAAATATATACGTTTTCTTTCTTCATTTATAAGTTTTTCATTTGACACGAGCCCTCCATATGTATATCCTCCTGCATCTACGGCGCAGTCTAATGCTATTTTTTGGCACACCTCGCTCCAAAGACTATCAAGATTTTGACTGATTAAAGCTTCTATATATGGGATTGCGTCTTGGTTTTTCTCTGGTATGCCCTTTTTTATGATTTCTAAAATTTTATTTTCTATCTCCTCCCAAGTTGGGAATTGTTCAACCGCATTTTCTATTTTTTCTTCTGATGTCATATAAATGAATGATAAAAAATTTTAAACCGATAATAACGCCGCCGCAAATTCAACAAGACGGGAAGAGTAGCCCCATTCATTATCGTACCACGACACAACCTTAACAAGATCGCCGTCAACAACACTCGTGAGGCTCAAATCAACAATAGAAGAATGAGCATTGCCAATGATGTCTGATGACACAATCGGATCGCTCGTGACCGTTAAAATGCCTTTAAATTCCTGACGCTGTGCCGCTTCAGAGAGCACAGCATTCACCTCTTCTTTCGTTGTTGGGCGCGCAACCAAAAACGTACAATCAGAAAGCGATCCAACCGGCACAGGCACGCGAATGGCAAGCCCGCCGAATAAACCCTTCAGCTCCGGAATTGTTTCTGTGGTTGCAATTGCCGCGCCGGTCGTGGTTGGAACGATATTTTCTGCCGCAGATCTGCCGCGCCGCATATCTTTGTGCGGCGAATCTTGCAAACTCTGGTCTGCCGTGTAGCCGTGAATAGTCGTCATAATGGCTTTTTTCACGCCAAATGCGTTATGCAAAACTTTTGCAACTGGAGCAATACAATTTGTTGTACAAGACGCATTGGAATAAATGTTGTTTTCAACATCATGAATTTTCTCCTGATTTACCCCAAGAACAAATGTTGCAATATTGCCTCCTTTCGGAGGCGCGGAAAGAACAACTTTTTTTGCTCCGGCTTTTAAATGCAGTCCCGCTTTCTCTTCATCAAGAAAAATTCCCGTACACTCTAACACCACCTCAACGCCTAATTCCGCCCATGGAAGCTCTGCGGGATCTTTTTTGCTGTAGACGGGATAACATTTTCCGTTCACAACGATAGCGTTCTCCTCAACACTGATGTCTTCCGCATACACTCCGTAATTTGAATCGTACTTCAATAAATATGCAAGCGTTTTGACGTCTGCTAAATCGTTTAACGCAACCACTTCAATGCTGGGATTTTTTAAAGCTATTTTAAATGCGGTCCGCCCGATACGGCCGAAACCGTTAATTGCAATACGCGCCATGGTAATTTCTCATGCTTGCAACCGCTCCACCTTCTCGTAAAAAAGCGAGCTTAAACAAGCGCATAAAAAAATAAATAAGAACTGCGTCCCCTAAATAAAAGACGAAC
>Ga0075956_123_pt1 | contig 19845 bp, 16 predicted proteins | sample RifGroA2_FD_68050 | JGI IMG/M metagenome (GOLD analysis project Ga0075956, IMG submission 68050) | Parcubacteria bacterium GW2011_GWA2_44_12 | reverse complement strand
CACAAGCGCAAAAATTAAAAAAACTTTTAGCGTGATAAAACTGTGCGGTTTCAAAAAGAGGTACATAGAATTGTTATTGTTAATGAGTAATTATTCATTACTAATTAAAAATTAAAAATAAGATATATATATTATAAACTTAAAATTCCGAGGTTGCAATAAAGCTGACGATGTGGCCGTATTGCCCGGCCGCGGTAACAGGGCTTATTGAAACATGGAATCTCACCCTTACCAGTGAATTACTTACTTGCCCGGAATTTTTCGCAACAATCAGGTTATTGGTAATCCCCGTATCTTCAAAAAGCTGTCCGTCCGCACCTTCGGTTACTATACCATACTCCTCAACTCCAGCGTCAACCGGAGGGTTTGAAACATCGTCAATATCGTCGCCGGAAAGCGCACGCAAATTACCGTCTTCAAATAGCATCACCGCATACCCAAACGCCGCGTTTGAACTTACCGATAAATCAAGAAAGTCCTCGCTCACTTGGACAGTAGTCAGCGTACCAAAATCAATGCTGTTTTTTGAGAGTGAAAAACTGATCACTTCCGGAACGCCCCGGTACACCGCGCCCGCCCGTAAGCGGTAACTTGACCCGGAAGTAATGCCCGCAATAATTTCACCGATAAGTTCTTTAAATGCATAGTTTTGCGAACTGCCCTCTCCAGCGCCAAACGTAACGATGGGGCTATATATTTTATATTGCGCGCCGCTTATCTGCGCAGAAGCTCCATGGAACAACACTAAAAAAATAAAAACGCAAAAAGCTATACCGCTATTTCTTTTGAATTTTTGCATTGCAAATTTTATAGTTGCACAAATTTATTCAGTTTCTGCCTCTGCCGTCACTGTCTGATTTTCACTCACTGCATCGGGCAAAACGCGGATAGGAGCGGAATCATCCTCTTTACCTTCATTTTTAAGGCTCTCTAATTTCTGCTGTACCATTTCATTTTCCGGGTTGTTTTTCTGGATCGCTAACAAATCTGCCCGCGCCAAATCTGTTTTGCCTAAAGCTTCATAAAGAGATCCCCGTACAAACAGGGCATTCGCGTAGTGTGGGTTAATTTGTAACGCATTATTCACGTAAAACATGCTCTCTTGTGCCGTATCCTCGGTAATCTTTTCCTTTTTTGCGAGAAGGTCATTGAATAAAAGCCGTGAGAGCTCATACGGAACATTCGCATTCTGAATGCCGCTTTCAAACTGGAGCGCATCTTTCATCGTCTGTATCGCGGAGTACATATTGTCATTGATCTCGTAGGCGCGCGCAAGACTCATACGCGCGTCTGCAAAATCAGGCTTTAGGGCAAGCGCCTGCCCAAACGCGCCGATTGCAGTCGCGAGCGCCTCCTTGTTGATACTCTTCTCTGTTGAAGGATCAAGCGCCAAAACATAGTGATTTACTCCCCATGCCAAATGCAATGCGGGGTTCGTTGGCTCGCGGGCAATTGCCTCTTTATAGGAATCTAAAGCGGATGTGCGGGCAGTTGGCGCATACAGCGATGCCGCTGAAAAAATCTCCCCGCGCCTTTGCCACAGCGCAACGTTGTTCGGTTCCCTTTGCACCGCCAAAGAAGACGCATTCACCGCAGAAACAAGCCGCGCTGAAACAACATTTTGGTCTGCCTGCTCTGCTTCAATTTCCTGCTGAACCTCCAAAAGCGAAAGCTGTGCAGACGTTAAATAGTATACTGATCTTTGGGGCAAATATTCCAAACTTCTCATGATACGTGCGCGGGCGCTCGCGAGTATGTCTGCCTTGGAGCGCACATCCTCAACATTTTGAAAGCTTCCAAGCGTACGAAGCGCCTTTTGATAAAACACCTCCGCCACATACACTTTTGTAAGAGACGTAATACACACAATCACTGCCACAAAACCTACAACAAAACCAAACGAAACGGCAAGCGCGCTTTTTGGGGAATCATTTAATGCCGCGATGAAAACGTGAAATCGATCCGCATTATTTAATGCCGCGGCTTTTAGAGTAACCGTTACCGCAAACACAAACAAAAAGTATAGGGTAATGGGAAGCGTTACCAAAAACCCGGCAACTGCAAGCGCCACGGCTGAAGCAAAAAATCCAAGCATGATAAAATCTAAATCCGTATCACCTTCTGCCGAGCCGCTGTTTTTCGCACACAGCAAGGATCGAACAAAAAAGACAATAAACAGGGCTATGAACGCGAACCATGCACACAGGCCGATCCATCCGGTTGTTACAATAAGTTCTAAAACATTGCTTGCGGCAGTCTGAAACCGAATTCCCCAAAATGGGCCGTTATTATACGTTTCCGGGCGATATCGCGAAAAACTGTATACAAAATTCCCCGGCCCAACTCCGATCAAAAAGTCTTTTACTCCGCTCATGCTTGTTTTTCGCGCGATATCCCATGAAAAATTCTGCGTCAGCGTTACTTCCCGGGGAATCACCGCGCGCTTATCGGTTGGCAAAATGGAATTCAACACTGACGGAATCGGCATGGTATACCGAAGTACCCCAAGAGCAACAATAAGCGTTGCAAGCCACATCCAGTTCGGCCGTATCGGCAGGGCACTGTAGCGGGAAAAAATGACGATCAGAATCACTCCTCCGCCAATTCCGGCGATCATCCACCCCAGATTGAAATTCACCACATTCAAGGTAAGAAGCCCAAGAAAAAAGATGCACAAAAAAAATACAAACGAAGCACGAGTAATTCTTTTATTTAAAAGCAAGGCCAAAACAATCGGAATTGCGGCCGCAATAAATACCACGAGCGAAGAAATCTGATCAAGCGGATTAAAAGGGATAAGCCTATACGCACTGGCAAGCGTCATCACCAAGACCACGATCACCGACGCACAGAAGGCAAAAATCATGCGGTTCAAATCTTTTTTTGTATTGATTGTATTTACAAAGGTAATATAAAACAAAACAAGCCCGCATACTGAAAGCAGTGAGGGAAGGCCTGCCCGGTCAAGCGCAATCAGGCTTTGCAACCAGTCTTGGGAAAAAATAGTGCTTAAGAGATACGCGCCTAAAAATACAAGCAGGGGAATATCAAGAGGAGTTCTTAAAAACCGAATCTGCTTCTGCCGTATGCTCTTGCCAAGCCACGCAAGCGCCGCAATAATGGCAAGCACAAACAAAAACGCCTGCTTATTAAATTCAAACTGATTCAGCGTAAAAGGCAAAGAAAAAAACGGCAGAACCAAAACCGCCATAAAAAGGCATACAAAACCGAGATGATCAAGAAAGTGTCTCTTTCCGTCAAATCCCTGTTCCATTGTAATAATTTTTTTGACACGCTCGCGGAGCATAGTGATGCGTTTAAATATCTAATTCTTTCACGTCCTTTGCGTTCGTTTGAATGAACTTTTTACGCGAGGGGACGTCGTCCCCCATGAGTACGGTAAAGATATGGTCGGCTACTTCGGCGTCGCCTATAGTAACCTGCTTTAAAGTTCGGCGCGATGGGTCAAGCGTTGTGCCCCAAAGTTGTTCGGGGTTCATTTCTCCCAAGCCTTTATAACGCTGAATTGTATATCCGCTTAGCCCAGTAACTGGCTCTAAAGAAATCTCTTCGCCGCTCTCAAAAACACTCTGATCTGGCGCATCTTCGCCTGAAATTGGCTTTACAATAAATCCGCTCGCATCTTCATTCTCGTGAACCAGTTTGCTTTTAACACTCTCACTCTGCTTCTGCGCAATCGCCTCCTGCAGTTCTAAATCAGAATAAATCCACTGAAACGACTTTCCTTTTTGTATGCTATAGAGGGGCGGTTGCGCAATATACACGTTTCCGGATTCAATCAGCGGGCGGTAGTATCTGTAAAAAAATGTCAAAAGGAGGGTTCGGATATGCGCGCCGTCAACATCCGCGTCAGTCATAATCACAATCTTATGGTAGCGCAGTTTTGTAATATCAAACTGTTCTCCGATATTGGTTCCAAGCGCGATCACTAAAGATTTAATCTCATTATTCGCAAGCATTTTATCAAGACGCGCCCGCTCAACATTCAAAATTTTACCCCGAAGCGGCAAAACCGCCTGAAACCTTCGGTTTCTCCCCTGCTTGGTACTCCCGCCTGCGGAATCCCCCTCTACGATATAAATTTCAGATTCGTTCGCATCGCGTGTTGAGCAGTCTGCAAGCTTTCCGGGAAGCCCAAACCCTTCTAAAGCGCCTTTGCGCAAAACCGAATCCCGTGCGGCTCGCGCCGCTTTTCTCGCCTGCGCCGCAAGCACGGCCTTGCCAATAATTGCTTGCGCGTCCCGCGGATTTTCTTCAAGATAAATCGTCAGTGCATCAGAGAGCACTTGCTCAACGGCCCCACGCACTTCAGCATTTCCTAATTTTGCCTTTGTTTGACCTTCAAACTGCGGATCCGGAAGCTTCACGCTCACAATCGCGGTAAGCCCTTCAAACGTATCCTCTGAAGTCAAATTTTCTTCTTTTTCTTTCAAAATTCCCTTTGCCCGGGCATACTTATTCAATGTCCGGGTGAGCGCGCTCTTAAACCCGTTTATATGCATTCCTCCTTCAACGGTATGGATATTATTTGCAAACGAATAAATATTCTCTGCATACTCGTCTGCATACTGAAACGCAATCTCTGTCTGCATCCCCGAAACGCGCTGTTCCGTATAAAAAATAACCTCCTGTTTTGCGTCTTTTCCGTTGTTTAAATGGCGAACATACGAAGCAATGCCTCCTTCAAAATAAAATGAGTATGAATTCAAGGACGGCGGCGCAAGAGCAATTCTCTCATCAATCACTTGAATTTTTGTTCCCTTGGTTAAATATGCCTGCTGGCGGAGATGATCAAGAATATATTTCAAATCATAGGTTAACACCGTAAAAATCGTATCATCCGGCTGAAAGGTAATGCGCGTTCCTGTTCGCCCGCTCGAGGCATTTCCTCCTGCTTTCACTTTGGATTGCGGCGCTCCGCGTTTATACTCCTGCATCCAAAGCTTTCCTTCACGGTAGACTTCCGCTTTTAAATACACCGAAAGCGCATTCACAACCGATACCCCAACACCATGCAAGCCGCCCGATACTTTATATCCGCCCTGCCCGAACTTTCCCCCTGCGTGCAGTTTTGTGAGCACGGTTTCAAGCGCCGAAAGCCCAGTTTGTTTATGTTTTTCAACCGGAATGCCTCGCCCGTCATCTTCAACTTCAACACGCGCATCCGGCAAAAGCTTTACCACAATATGCTTGGCAAAGCCTGCCATCGCTTCATCAATCGCATTATCCACAACTTCCCAAATCATGTGGTGAAGCCCGTCTTTTGCCGTGTTGCCAATATACATACCCGGCCGTTTTCTGACTGGCTCAAGGCCTTCAAGTACGGTAATTTGCTCCGCGCCGTATGCGTCCGCGGCGTTTTGAGATTCTCCTGTCTTCTTTGCCATAAATAAATATTTTATTGATTCACTATGCGCGCTCTGGGATTCTCTCCCCTGATCCACGCAATGTCGCGTTAAAACAGTTTTTCATTTCCCCAATAATTTTTTTCTCCCGCATTTCTACTTCTTTGTTCTCAAGAGTCCGTTCTGGCGATCCGTATATAAACCGAAATGCTAAACTCCTCTTATTTTCAGACGCACTCACATACTCATCAATCAATTGTACTCTGATAACGGGAGACGACAAAGTCGCAAAGTAGGCTGAAATCTCGTTATACCCTACACAGGCTCCTCTATCCGGCGCGCCGAGAGGGAAATCAAAAGACATATCTCGCTTCATACGCGGAAACTTGGGCAGATCCTCGTATGAAACTCGTTTTGCCACAAAGCCTGCGAGCATATCAACATTCAGCTCAAAGTATACCGCGCTATGTTTGATTTTAAAATCTTGAAGCAATTGAGTGTTCAATTGTTCAATCATGCCAATTGCCTCTTTTTGATCCTTTAAAAACAAATTCATTCCATGCGGACCTACCTTGAAATCAACAAAATCACGAAGCGATAAATCAGAGAGAATCTCTTCAAAAACACCTTTATGCTTTCTATAAAGCATGGATTGAGCATCTTTTTTTACACACCATACTGCCGCACACACTGTAGGCTGAACCGGAAGCTCTCCGCTCTTTCCCGCCAAAAAAACTCTGCCCACTTCAAACAAGCGAATATCATCAGCCTCATGCAGATTATGCGCGATATTCTTTAATAAACCGGGAAGCAGACTGACGCGCAAAAATTCCTGATCCTCATTCAGCGGATTGCGCACACGCATGTGGTTCTCCCGGGGAAATCCGGCTGTACCCAAAATTTTCCCGCTATAAAACGAATAATTATACACTTCAGAAAACCCGAGGCGAACAAGAGCGCTTTTAACCCGTCGCTGATTTTCAAAATGCTGATCCAACTTTTGCGGACGAAGATCCCCACACAAGGGGTCTCCTTCCAAATTATTATAGTTATACATTCTTCCAATCTCTTCAACTACATCAGCCGGAATGCTTATATCTAATCTGAAACTGGGCGGAACCGCGAGAAATGCGCCCGCACCGGATTCTTCAACCCTAAACTTCAGCCGCTGTAAAATTTCAAAAATCTCTTGTTTGGCAAATTCTCTCCCAAGTAATTTATGGACATACGAGTACTGCACTTCAATCGGCGCGTTCTCTTGCATCTTCCGTTGGTGCATAATGATGCCGCGAAGAGCAGTTCCCTTGCAAATCTGTTCAATCATTTCTGCGGCTTTTTCTATGGCTTTTTGGGGCAATTCAGGCGCAATGCCGCGCTCAAAACGCATTTCTGCCTCGCTCCGCACGCCAAGTCTTTGCGAAGTCTTGCGTATCAACACTTTGTCCGCAATGGGCGCCTGCAAAACAATTGTATGTGTAGGATCATCTATTTTAGTATTGTCGCCACCCATAACGCACAAAAGATCTATGACTTTCTTGCCGTCCTCCATAATTAAATCGGCTTCACTTAAATTCCGCTCTACACCATCTAACGTAGTAAGTTTTTCCCCTTTTTGAGCTCTTCTAACAACTAATTTTTTCATTCCTTCGCCGTTCAATTTATCAAAGTCAAAGGCATGAAGAGGCGCTCCTAACTCTATCATCACATAATTCGTGATATCAACCACTGCGTTGATTGACCGAACCCCAGCGGCGCTTAAATAGTTTTTCAGCCACTGCGGAGACGCACGCATCCGCACGCCGGTAATAACGCGGGCACAGTACATTTGGCACTCGTCCGTGTTTTCAAGAAACACATCCAAAACATTCTCTATCTTCGTATCCCCCTCGTGAACTTCAACTTTTGTTTCTTGAAGAGGAGCACGCACAAGCGCCGCAATCTCGCGGGCAAGCCCCAGCACAGAGAGGCAATCAGGCCTGTTCGGAGTTATTGATAAGTGGAAAATTGTATCATACATATCCAGATATTTCATGAGCGTTACCCCGAGCGGCGCGTCAGAGGGAAGCACCATAATTCCGCTTTGATCAGGCCCCAAACCAAGCTCTTCTTCAAAACACAGCATTCCCTCTGATGAAACCGCGCGGATTTCTTTCTTCAATATCTCTCTTCCGTCCGGGAGCTTGTTGCCCGCACGCACAAGCGCGACTTTTTGGCCTTCGGCAATATTAGGCGCGCCGCAGACAATCTGAAGAGGAGTCTCGCCTCTGCCAACTGCAACGCTCGCAACTTTTAAATTGTCCGCATGTGGATGATGGGCAAGCTTTATCACCTCGCCGATAATGACGTGTTCAAGTCCTTCGCCAATCTGTTCAATTCTCTCAACTTCGGTTCCAGACATGACAAGCTTATCAGCAATTTCTTGCGCTGAAAGCTCAATGTCAACGAATTTTTGAAGCCATTTGAGTGATAATCTCATTGAAAAAATTTTTAAATTACGTACAGAAAATTAAAAATTTTCTGTACGTTAAAACTGCTCTAAAAATCTTAAATCCGGCACGTACACAAGGCGGATATCGTTTATTCCATAGTAAAGCATCATCACCCGATCAATGCCCATGCCAAACGCAAAGCCGCTGTGCGTAGCTGAATCAACTTTCATATTTTTGAGCACATTCGGATGCACCATGCCCGCGCCGGCAATTTCAAGCCATCCGCTTCTTTTGCATGCCGAACACCCTTTTTGTTCACACAGAAAACAGCTCATGTCAACTTCTAGTCCCGGTTCAACAAACGGAAAATAGCTCGGGCGAACCCTCACCTGCAACTTTTGGTCAAACAACGCGGAAAGAAAATCCCTCAGTGTTGCGATCAGATGGCGGATGCTGATATTTTCATCAATCACCAAACATTCAAGCTGGTGAAACGTTGTTTCGTGAGACGCGTCTGTTGCTTCATAACGGTAACAGCGCCCCGGCGCTACGAGCCGCACCGGCGGTTTTCTTGTGAGCATTGAGCGAAGTTGAACAGAGGACGTATGAGTACGGAGCACCAGTTCGTCCGCGAGGCGCAGAGAGCCACCCTGTGTTATAATGTCTGATTCTACATGAAACGTATCCTGCATGTCGCGGGCAGGGTGATCCCGCGGAATGTTTAATAAATCAAAATTAAACGACTGGGTTTCAACTTCAGGGCCACTCACCACCTCAAACCCCATTGAAAGGAAAATGTCCTGCGCTTTGTGGATAATATGCGTCACCGGGTGAAGATGCCCGCGCAGGGGCGCTATGCCCGGCATTGAAAAATCAATAAAATCTGAACGATCTGCCTGTTGATCCTTTCCCTTTACGCCAAATAAATCATGCAAATCGCCTATTGCCTTATTCACCTCTTCAATCACGCTGTTTGCAAACTTTCCTATTTCCTTGCGCTGTTCTTCTTCAATATCTTTAATCCCTTTTACAAGCTGGGTCAAAATGCCTTTTCTTCCGACATATTTCTTTTGCAGGGTAAAAAGCCCCTCCCCGCTTTTCACTGCTTTCAGTTCTTTCAACGCTTCATGTTTTACCTTTTCAAGCGATTCACGCATGCTTTTTCGTATGAGAAATAAAAATAAATTCTAAAATGGCAAAGAGAAGAATAAAGGCGGCAAGATTAATCAGCGTAAATACCTGATGCGATTCAAGAAAGAGCGCGAAGAGAATAATAACAGAAAACCACACGCCTTGCCTGAAAGATATTGTTACCTGCTTAAACACCAAATCTTTTTTTTTGTATATTCTGCGAATGGTAAGCCCTGCAAGGGCAAAAAAGCCGATTAAAAAGAGAAATAGCGTTACATAGAACGCGATAACCGCAAATATGCCCACTTTGAAGGGATCAAAGTAATAGAGCACCATTCCCCATGAAACGCCGACAATAAGCGTTCCCACAGCCATAAAAAATATATAAAGCCCTAAAGCCATACTATTCACTTTAAAATCATTCTCATTCTAGCGTTTTGGAGAGAGTTGGTCAATCCGGCGTACAAACAAAAAATCGATATTTTTTCTAGTCTAAAGCGCATCCAATAGCTTGTTTTGGAGAGCTGGAATAATTTTTCGTACATGCTGGGGTAAAAATCGCGACAGATCTAAATCGAGCGTATGCAGAGGATAGTTTTTAATTTTACCCAACAACACTTCTTTACTATACGCACGGCTTACCGCCTTTAACTTTTTTATGGCGTAAACTTCATTGAAAACAACTCCTTTCTCTACGAGATACCACAGATCAAACACATCTCGCCCTTTGAGCCGCGTAAAAAATGCCCGAATCTTCTCTGTAAAAATTTCTTCTGAACTCAAATGTGCTACGAATGAGTAAAGCGTAATGGGCAGTTCGCTTTTAAGCGATGAAACCTCTGTTTGTAAAAAAGGGCTTTCAAAAGAAAAATCCAGCCGAATTGGCAAAGGATACTTGAATGCATCGCCTTCATATACAAGGCGATACCTCACTGTTTTTTCGCCGTGCCACAAGAAGCGCAGTGTTACTTCTGGTACATCTTTCTGCAGTAATCCAACCACTTTCTGAAGCAGAGCATCAATAGTTTTTTTTGAAAGCCGCGTGGAAAAGTCTAAATCTTCGGAAAAACGAGGCGATTCATATATCAACCGCAAACACGTACCTCCCTTAAAGAATACTTTTTCCGCTTTTTTTTCCTGATAGAGACTATTCAAAAAAACAAGCTGAAGATACTCGCGAAAGACGGTAAATGTGTCTACCTGGTGCTTCTGCCCATAGTATTGTAACTGCTCTTTTGTCAGCATAGATTATTTTTTTTTATGTACATTTGTAACTGCTTATGCCCAGTTTTATCGGCAAATAATATGAGCTTTTGTGTATTTATCGCGTTTAAATTATACTCGTCTTTATAAAAATTCCTCAACCCTTTCGTACACAAATAGAGATAGTCCAAAAGCGCTTTCTCTGCCAGTGCAAGCATAAACGCCTCTTTTTTTTCATATCCCCAAAAAAATTTTGGACGGAGATGAGTGTACGCAAATACTTTCCCTAACGCATGTATCGTTTTAGTTTTTCTCGGAGTAACAGAGGCAATCTGATAGGGAAATTGATCAATAATTCCATAAAAAGATAAGGCAGACTCTAGTGAAACATATGAAGGGGGGTATTGTCGTTTTCTATCTTAAACAATTTTTTAAAATCAAACGCTGTCAGCAAGCTGATACGACGCACGCTCAACTCTTGAATAATTTTTGTTTTATTTAACATTTCCATAATGAGTATAATTATATACTGATTATGGAATCGTGGCAACACAATGTACCCGTCAGGTACATGCCCTTGACAAGCCCAAATTTTTTCTCTAAACTCAAATGTTTTAAATTATTCATTAATCTTCAAATCAAATGAACCAAACAGAAAGACTAGAAAGCTCAAGCACAGAAGCTCGTATAACCAGCATTAAAAATTTACAAAATTTGCTTCAAGAAATTTCTCAAAATTCAGAAACGATGAATGCAAAAAATCTTTGTCAGGCTATGCTCGTACGTCTTCAGGAAGTGGAAAATATCATACCATGGGTTGTTGGTAAGCTAGAGCTTGAGCTTAAACTGTTTCCTAATACTGCGCTAGAAATAGACAAGAGTGTCATAACACTAATGGAGCAATTTAATAATCTTACTCCAAACATAAGACTATTGATAAGGCAAGATAACGCTGAACTTGTTTTTATTCTTTCTATTCGTTATCAAAACAGCTAAAGATCATACCTTCGCAAACGGGCAAATTTTGCGAAAATCGCACTGGTTGCAATGATAACCTGGCGTTGCCTCAAACGCGCTCTGTTTAATTGCTTTTATTGTTGTGCTTAAACTTTTACGCAATCCTTGCTTGTCTACCTCGCTCGCCTCAAAAGAAACCGCTGAATTATTTGAAAGATAGTGATAGCTCAAACGCGCCACAGGGGTTTTTTGCGCCGCCTCCCACGCAAGCTGATACAACAAAAGCTGTTGCCGATCTTCTTTTTTAAGCGTTTTTGCATCTTTTGGTGAACCAGTTTTATAATCTATCAGCTCTACTTTGCCATCGTAAGATTGGTCAACCCTATCTATTCGTCCGGTGATGGTTTCGCCATCAAGCAAAAAGCTAAATCCCTTCTCAATCGCAATCGGTGCGGGCCAGCCGTTTTTCTCATAATCATGATAAAGCGCCTCTAGCCATTCAAGCCCTTTCTTCTTAAATTCAAGCCGCTGTGTTTCGTCCTTATACCAATCATCAACCCATGCCGCATTAAATATACGGCGCATATCTTCAAGAGAGATGCCAGCCTTTGCGGGTTGCTCTTTTTCAGCATTGCCAAAAAGGCTTGACTGCGCTGATGTGTTCTTTTGTTGTTTTACAAGCTTAAATATCTGCTGAAGAGCGCTGTGCATGGTAGTGCCGAAGGAAAAAATATATTTCCCGGGAGTAGGAATTTTCAGCAAAAACTGATATTTATACTTTAACGGGCACGTTTGAAAGGTTTGAAACTGCGCATGGCTGAATTTTTGAGGAAGCGAAGAGTGAGGCATGCGGCGCACTGGTTCACGGGAACGCATTGCTTCATGTGAAGACGAGGGACGCATAAATGCGTCCCCTACAGCTTCTTGCCGTATTACCGCTTTAGAATCAGAATCTGCACAAATACCCAACTCCTCTAAAAACCGAGACGGTTTTCTTTCGCGCTTACCTCCGTAATCTTTTGCAAAGCTGAAAAACAATCCGTCTTTGGCGCGCGTCATGGCAACGTAAAAAAGCCTGCGTTCTTCTTGTAAATGAACATCGTGTTCAGGCAAAATATCTTTTATCAGCTCGGTTGGAACCTCAATCGCTTCTTTGCGGGCTATGGTAGGAAAACGCGGAGCAACAAGACTCACAATAAATACATACGCAAACTCAAGCCCTTTTGCCGCATGAACGCTCATTATATGTACCGCATCCTCGCTCTTTTCAATACTATCTACACTTCCGCTCTCGCCTGCTGAAATTTCATCGTCAATATGGTTTATAAAACCCTGCAAGGTGCTTGAGCTATGGTTCATACGCATAAATTGCTGTGCTTGTTCAAAAAAACTGTTCAATATGCCCACGCGCTCAAGAACGGTGTCTTCCGCCTCATCCGCGTTCCCTATTATATATTGCCTGTACCCTATTTCATCAAGCATGGCGTACAGACGCTTCGTGGTGTTCAAGCCGCGCTGTTTCAAAAGCTGAATATGTTTATCAAAATTCCCTAAAAGTTTTTCAACCGCAAGAATTGTTTTTTCGCTCATGCGGGAACGCGGATCTCTGATATTCCGTAAAACCTCATACACCCCCCACGCTCTTTTGTCTTTCAAATATGAGAACCTGGATACATCCGAAAACTGAACACGAAAGAGCGGAAGTTCAAACAGGCGGTACCATGAAATATCGTCGTAGGGATTGAACAAAACACGCAGATACGCCAGAATGTCTAAAAATACCGGCGAAAAATAGAGACCTTTTGAAGCCAAAAAAGTATAAGGAATGCCTCGCCGTTTCAACTCTTCTATAAACGACTCTGCGCTATCGTTCGCGCGAACAAGAATCGCACAATCTCCAAAGAGCGCATTTTTTTCTTCTTGTATCTTTTCTATTCGGTTTACTACATCAGAGACTTCATCACGAAGTGTTTCTGCTGATATACACTCAATAATGCCTTCCCCTGTCCGGTCCGCCTCAAGCCGTTTGCTCACTTTTTGAGCAAGCACAGAAACTTTTTCCTTGTAGTATGCATCCGGATTATTCATCTGAAACTCAAGGCGATCCGGGTTATTGCGCTGAATAAACTTGTATGAAAGATCCAAAATATTCTGCTTTGAACGATAATTTTTCGTTAAAACCACTTCTTTCGCGTTTGGATAATCTTTCTTAAAATTCAATATATTACTTATTGACGCCCCGCGAAACTTGTAAATTGCCTGATCGTCGTCCCCCACAACAGTGATATTTCCCTCTTTTCCAGCCAAGAGCTTTACGAGTTCATACTGCGCAAAGTTCGTATCCTGAAACTCATCCACGATAATGTATTGAAAATCCTCTCTGTACTGCGCAAGAACAGCGGGACGAGTTCTAAACAGATGGAGGGTGTAGATGATTAAATCACCAAAATCAAAATATCCTTTTTCAAGAAGCAATTGCTGGTATTCGTGGTACGCGCGCGCAACTTCCATGACGCGTTGCGCTTCGGTTGAAACGGCGTTATCGCTTTGCATGGTCGCGTCAGAATCCGCAGACAGAGTTTCAGCATAGCGAAGATAATCATCAGGCAAAATTTCTTCATCTTTCAGCCTGCTAAAATGCTTCAAAAGAGCGCTGATAAACTTGAACGGATTTCCTCTCGGGCGGTAATAATCAAGGCGAAAGCGGTCAAGATTATTTCGCACAAGCACCCATGCTTCCGTATCCGTAATAATTGTGCAGGGCGCTGGAAGCCCAATATCAAGCCCGCGCTCGCTTAAAATGCGGTCGCAAAACGCGTGAAACGTGCCGATTGAAATTTCCAGAAAACTTTGCCCTAACAGCGCTGAAACGCGATCTTCCATTTCGCGCGCGGCTTTTTCCGTAAAGGTAAGCGCAACAATCTGTTCCGGGCGCGCGACTCCGGCTTGAATCAACCGCGCGATTTTTTGCGTTACCACGCTCGTTTTTCCGGTGCCCGCTCCGGCGACAATCAAGAGCGGGCCTGTTATATGCAAAACCGCCTGCTCCTGCTGATCGTTTAAAGAAGAAATGTGCTCCATTAAGATACACTTTAGTATAGATAACGTAAAAATATATGTCTATACGTCCACATGAAACGTGTCCATTTCTGCATTTGACAAACATTTTGCTTTGCCTTAATGTAAGAACATTGTCAATCATTAAAATGCTTTAAATAAGGAATAAATAGACAATGTTTTTTTCGCTTTTATCCATCTCCATCGTTCCGGAACAATTGTGGAAAATAAACGGCATGCCCATTACCAATTCACTCTTCACCACGTGGATTGATATGGGTATTATTATTTTACTTGCCGTGATAGGAATGCGGGGCAAAAATCTTGTTCCAAAAGGGGTGCAGTTAGTGTTTGAAGCAGTGTATCAATTCTTTTTAAATCTATGCGAAAGTGTGCTGGAACAGAAAGAACTAGCAGAAAAAGCTGTCCCTTTTATTACGACCATCTTTGTTTTCGTCTTTGTCGGGAATCTGACCGGGCTTATCCCGGGAGTAGGCAGTATCGGATTTTTTGAAGGAGGCGAAGAATTTACGCCTCTTCTGCGCGCTCCGACATCAGACTTAAACACCACGATTGCGCTTGCGTTAATCTCGGTTATTACGACACAGGTTGTTGGATTCAAAGTATTAGGGATAGGTTACCTTAAAAAATTTTTTAACTTTGCCAACCCTGTTCATTTTTTTGTCGGAATTTTAGAGCTTATCTCGGAATTTACGCGCATCATTTCTTTTTCTTTCCGTCTTTTTGGGAATATCTTTGCGGGCGAAGTGCTTCTTGTTGTTATTGGCATGCTCATTCCCGCCTTTCTGCCTATCCCCTTCTACGGACTTGAATTATTTGTCGCCTTGATTCAAGCATTTGTTTTTGCTATGTTAACCTTAGTATTTATTAAACTCTCAATGACGAGCCATCATGCGGAAACGCATGAGTCCCGTCATTAAAAGTCCTATTGGTATAGTATGGAAGAACTCAAACTTATCGCAATGGCAGTTGCTGTTGGCTTTGGAGCTTTGGGGCCGGGACTTGGCATCGGTATTCTCGTTGGAAAGGGGTTAGAAGCCATTGGACGGAATCCAGAAGCAACTCCAAAAATTCAGCAAAACATGATACTTGGCATCGCCTTCACCGAGGCTATCATGATCTTTGCGCTCGTCGTCGCCCTCATCATTCGTTTCGTTGAATAGTATTTTACCTCTATGGAAGCATTGGCAAGCTTTGGGATAGAAACTAAAGTGCTTATATGGCAAATTATTAACTTCGGCATTCTTTTTGCCGCGCTTTGGTATTTGCTTTATAAGCCGCTCCGGAAAATTATGCGCGAGCGGGAGCGAAAGATAAGCGAAAGTTTAGCCGAGGCAGAGAAGCTTGATGCAAAATCCAAACAGCTTGAGAGCGATCTTCGCGAAAAAATGATGTCTCAACGAAAAGATATGGAAGAAATGCATCAAAAGCTCCTGCAACAGCAAGAAAAATTAAGGAAGGAAATGAACGCAAAAGCAGAAGCAGAAACGCGCAAAATTGTTGAAGAAAGCCGTCAGCTGATCACCGAAGAAAAGGCTCAAATGATCGCCTCGCTCGAAGGTGAAGTGAAACTGTTAGCAGTTGCCCTTGCCTCAAAAATACTGGGCGAAAAATTGGATGAAGCAGAAGAGGCGGGCATTATTAAAGAGGCATTAGCATCACTAAAGAAAGAAATCAAATAAATTATGCCGACCGCGCACGATTACTTTACATCTCTTTCTGAAGCTCTTGGCGAAGCAAAACTCCCGCTTGCGTTAGAGCATATAGCGCTCCTGCATACATTCATAACCTCCGCGCAAATGCAGGAGCTTGAGGATGCGCCAAACCCGACTGAAAGAAAAAAACTCCTTGATATATGGTTTGAAGGATACATTGCCGACCCAATTAAAAATCTTGCCGCGATAATCGCAGAAGTCCGAGAATGGAATGTACTTTCAGAAATGGCGGAAATGGCCAAAAGAACAAATCAACAGGCTGTTTTGGTAACAACCGCAAAACCGCTGTCTCAATCCCTCAAACAAATGCCGGAATAAAAATACGGGTGAATAATCGCGAGATAGATTACTCAATACAAAATCGTCTTGCAAAATTCTTTAACTCATAATGTCCCATGCCTACAGATAACTCACTCATTGAAAAACTTCGCAAACAAATAGAAACGCTCCCCTCTTTACCGGAGGTGCGTAAAATTGGCACAGTGCTTCAGGTTGCCGACGGAGTTGCGCTTGTTTCAGGACTCTCGGAAGTGATGATGGGAGAGCAAGTCTATTTTCCAAAAACACACACATACGGTTTAGCGCTTAATCTTGGGAAAAGAGCTGTCGGGGTAATAATCCTCGGGAACTGGGAAGAAATTTCTGCTTCTGATACCGCGGAATCAACCGGAAAAATTTTGCGCGTGCCGGTTGGAGAAGCTCTTATCGGACGCGTGGTAAATCCTCTCGGAGAACCGCTTGACGGCAAAGGAGAAATTAAAACAGAAAATTTTTCGTATATAGAAAAAATCGCGCCGGGTGTGATTGCGCGGGAAAGTGTAACCCAGCCAGTGCAGACTGGCATTAAAGCAATTGACACGATGATTCCGATCGGCAGAGGACAGAGAGAGCTTATCATTGGCGACCGCGGCACGGGAAAAACGGCGATCGCGCTTGATACGATTATCAATCAAACCGGGGGCGACCTTGTGTGCATTTATGTCGCAATCGGGCAGAAGGAGTCAAAAGTGGCGCGCATTGTTGCGCGGCTGAAAGACGCAGGAGCCTTAAATCATACCATCGTGGTTTCTGCCGGAGCATCAAATTCTGCGGCAATCTTATACCTTGCGCCATACGCGGGGTGCGCGATGGGCGAATATTTCCGCGACAGCGGAAAGGACGCCCTTATTGTGTACGACGACCTTTCCAAGCATGCGGTCGCATACCGCCAAATCGCTCTGCTTTTGCAGAGACCTCCGGGAAGAGAAGCATTTCCTGGCGACGTTTTCTACCTCCATTCACGCCTTTTGGAACGCGCCGCAAAACTAAATCAAGCGAATGGCGGCGGTTCGCTTACCGCGCTTCCGATTATTGAAACTCAAGCGGGCGATGTATCCGCGTATATCCCGACCAATGTCATTTCAATAACCGATGGACAAATTTATCTTGAGACCGACCTGTTTTATGCCGACATCCGTCCCGCGGTAAATGTAGGGTTATCTGTTTCGCGGGTGGGGAGCGCGGCGCAGACAAAAGCGATGAAGGCTGTGGCAAAACAGCTTCGCCTTGAACTCGCGCAATTTAGGGAGCTTGCGGCATTTGCCCAGTTTGGATCTGATCTTGACGCGGACACAAGACAAAAAATTGAACGGGGCAAACGCTTAACCGAAATTTTAAAGCAAACGAATTTTTCTCCGCTTTCGCTTGCCCATGAGGTTATTGCCATTTTTATAACAACTACCGGGCTCCTTGACAGCATCCCGGTTGACCAAGTTAAAAAATTTGAAGAAAGTTTCAGGCTTTTCTTGGAAACTGACGCGAACGAAATTCTCAATACACTCAACACTACCCGCGAGCTCACCGAAGAAACCAGACAAAAAATTGCCGCATTGGCAGAGGAGTTTAAAAAATCTTTTTAACATGCCAGAAAACATACGAGACATCAAGCGACGCACCAAATCAATCACAAACACCCGTCAAATTACTCGCGCAATGCAGCTTGTCGCAACCTCAAAAATGAAACGCGCGCAGAAAAAATCTGGAGACGCGGACCCCTTTGCCTTGGGCGCATGGGATATTCTAAAACAGGTAACGGCCCGCCTTACCGAAAAACAGTTTCATCCTTTTTGGGAAAAAAATGACAGCAAAAAAATCGGGCTTATCTTAGTAACTTCCGATCGCGGCTTTTGCGGCGGATTAAACGTAACGCTTTTAACGAAAGTTCTTGCGTTTATCAAGGAACAGCAGTTACTTGGACTGTCTCCCGAGATAGTTGCTGTCGGAAGAAAAGGACGGGATTTTTTTAAAAAACTCGGCATTCCAATTATCGCCGATTTCTCCGGCTTAACAGACCATTTCACCGTTTCCGAAATTACCCCCATCGCGCACATCGCAACAAAAGATTTTCTCCTGCGAAATTACCGCGAGATTTACATCGCCTATACCCTCTATATCAATACCATCACCCAAAAACCAATCGTAAGAAAAATTCTCCCAATGGACATTAAAACCTTTGAAAAAATTGCGGAACTGCAAAGAGCGTCACCCGATGAATCAAAACAAACGGCTAAGGCACAGTATATCTACGAGCCAAGCTCTGAAACAGTATTTAAAAATCTTATTCCCTATTTACTGGAAGTAATCGTATATAAGGCAATTTTGGAGGCGCGCGCCTCGGAACACTCCGCGCGAATGGTTGCGATGAAAAATGCAACCGATAGGGCAGGCGAAATGATAGGCGACCTTAAACTTGCCTACAACCAGGCGCGTCAAGCGGGAATAACAAGGGAGATTGCCGAGATATCGGCAGGAAGGCTGGCGGCGAAATAAAACATACTTACAAAAAACTTTTACTCTATTTTATTACTATGCAACAAGGAATAATTACCCAAATTATAGGTCCGATAGTTGATGTTTCCTTTAAAGGAAACGACTTGCCGCCGATATTTACCGCATTAAAAACAAAAAATCACGCAGGAGAGGTTATAGTTTTGGAAGTTGAACAACATCTTTCGGAAGGAGAAGTGCGCACTATCGCAATGAGTTCCACCGACGGACTGGTAAGAGGAGCGGTTGTCGCAGGAACCGGCTATCCAATACAGGTCCCTGTCGGCAAAAACACGCTCGGAAGATTATTTAACGTGCTTGGCGAACCCATTGACGAAAAAGGAGAGGTGGGGGAGGGCGCCTTATGGCCGATTCATCGCAAAGCGCCTGCATTTAAGGAACAGGCGGCAAAGACAGAAATTTTTGAAACCGGTTTAAAAGTTGTTGATCTCCTCGCCCCCTTTGTCAAAGGAGGAAAAATTGGATTGTTTGGCGGCGCGGGAGTCGGCAAAACCGTGCTCATTCAAGAATTGATTAGAAATATTGCCGCAGAGCACGGCGGATATTCGGTATTTTGTGGAGTCGGAGAACGAAGCCGCGAGGGCAACGATTTATATCACGAAATGAAAGCCTCCGGAGTGATTGACAAAACAGTAATGGTATTTGGGCAGATGAACGAGCCGCCAGGCGCGCGGCTTCGCGTTGGGCTCACAGGGCTTACTATGGCAGAATACTTTAGAGATGAAGAGCAGAGGGATTTGCTTGTCTTTATTGATAACATCTTCCGTTTTACTCAAGCTGGTTCTGAAGTCTCGGCGCTTCTTGGGCGCATTCCCTCTGCGGTCGGCTACCAGCCAACGCTTCAGGAAGAAATGGGAGTGTTGCAGGAGAGAATTACTTCCACAAATACGGGATCCATAACGTCGGTGCAGGCAATTTACGTTCCGGCAGATGACCTTACGGATCCAGCGCCCGCAACCACCTTCTCTCATTTAGACTCCACGGTGGTACTCTCGCGAAGTTTAGCAGAACTGGGCATTTACCCGGCAGTTGACCCGCTTGACTCCACCTCAACAGTGCTTGAACCGGAGATTGTTGGAGAAGAGCATTATCTCATAGCGCGCGAGGTGCAGAGGATTCTCCAGCGCTACAAAGATCTTC